>Ga0075163_10000039_pt1 | contig 130710 bp, 109 predicted proteins | sample JI1023141ADNA_FD_71478 | JGI IMG/M metagenome (GOLD analysis project Ga0075163, IMG submission 71478) | Wastewater effluent complex algal communities from Wisconsin, to seasonally profile nutrient transformation and Carbon sequestration -... | ecosystem: Engineered > WWTP > Effluent > Algae...
CCATCTTGATCACTCCTGGTGACTCCGGTCCAAGGACAGACCGGAAAGGTTAGGAGGTGGCTCAAATTTGGACGGAAATCCCGGGCCTTACTGGCTCAGTTCTGGGTGGAAATCAACACAAGGTCTGGTACACCCTGGTCTACCGTGGCCTGCTGAGCGTGGTTCCGGGTGCATGGGCTCCCGCCAGCAGCACTTTCGAGGCCAACCTGAAAAATGCCAGCAACTCGGATATCCAGGGACCGGCGGACCTGATGCACCTGATGAACATCAGCAACCTGGACATGTTCGGCTCCGCCGACATGTGGATAGGTGCAGTGATCGGTGTTGCCTTCATTGCCGCGGCCATCTACCTGCGTCGCTGGCGTGAACTGGCGGACTGATCCAGCGCCCCTGATCGCTGTTTCTCCAAACCAATTGAGATCACGCCATGAACGCAAGCAAGTCATTTGTCCTGGTCCTGCTGGTTGGCCTGCTGCCTTTGGGTGCGCAAGCCGCAGGAAAGGAAACGTCCGGAATACGCACGGAAATCAAGCAGGAAATGGCCGACGCGCGTCGTGAAGTCCGCGTCGAAATGGCCAAGGCACGCGCCGAGCTGGACAGCGAAAACCTGTCCCTCGACCAGGGCCTGCATTTCGGCAAGGACGGGAACAGGAAATCCGCCGGCACGGACGCCCTGCCGGCGGCGCAGATCACCCCGAAGGGCGACCTGCTGATCGAGGGCAAGGCGGTCGCCATCAACGCGCGACAACGGCAGCAATTGCTCGACTATCGTGGACAGGTCATCGGACTGGCCAAGATCGGCATCGATGGCGGTGAGAAAGCCGCCATGGCAGCCCTGGAGGCCACCGACGTGTCCTTGTTCAGCCTCATCGTAGGCGGCTTGAGCGGCAGCCTGGAACGACGCGTGGAAGCATCGGTGAAACAGCATGTGCAACCGCTGGTGTTGAACATCTGCAGGCAATTGCCCCAGTTGCTTGAATCACAGCAGCAATTGGCCAGCAGCGTGCCCCAGTTCCGGCCATACGCCAGCCTTGAACGCGATGACATCGAGGATTGCGAGCGTGACGTCCTCAGTGAATTCGCCGCACTCTAGCCCGGCAGCGGACTGAATCCACTCCTGCCCTGCCATCCCGCCTGCATGCCATCGTTTACAACGGAGTAGTCCATGCGCAAGTCGCTTTCATCCTTGCTGTTGCTGTTGCCTGCCACGGCCTTCGCCGCCCCGCCGGAGTGCAGTCATTCGCAACCGCGCGACCTGCAGCTGGACCTGGCTGGCGTGACGGCCGTGGTCTTTGATGTCGGCCCGCACGACCTCAAGCTGGAAGCCTCGCCAGGCGCCAAGGGGCGACTGCAGGGAAAGGCCTGTGCGTCGGATGAAAAGCTCCTGTCGCAATTGACGCTTTCCCAGCGCAAGAGCGGTGAAAAGCTGTACGTCACCCTCGATCGTGAAAGCGTCAGCGGCAATCTTTTTTTCAACAATTACGCGTATCTGCAACTGGCCGGCAGCTTGCCGGACAACGTCACCGTGCAACTCGATGTCGGCTCAGGCGATGCAACAGTCACGGGTGCCCCCATTGTCAGCGCCGACGTCGGCTCGGGTGATGTAACAGCCCGCAACATCCGTGGACTAGTGGCTGCCAAGGTCGGCTCCGGTGACATCCAGTTGGAAGACATCGGTTCGCTGCAGGTGATTTCAGTGGGTTCCGGCGATCTTTCCGCGAAACGCGTGAAAGGGGCCGTGAAAGTGGGCAGCATCAATTCAGGCGATTTCCAGATGCAGGGTGCCAAGGGCGATGTGGAGATTGAATCCGTAGGCTCGGGCGATGCCTCGGTGGGTGATGTCTCCGGCAACGTCCGCCTCGGCAGCGTGGGTTCCGGCGACTTCGAGTTGAAGGGCGCGACCGGCAACGTCGAGATCGGCTCGATAGGCTCGGGCGACGCGCATGTCAGCGGGATTTCCGGCAAGGTCGACGTGCAATCCGTGGGATCTGGCGGGATCAGTGCGCGTGACGTCCGCGGCGATTTTTCAGTACTCAAGAAAGGCAGCGGGTCCATCGACCACGACAAGGTCGACGGCCGCGTCAACGTGCCCAGCGAAGATTGATTCGACAGACAACGAGGTTCTCCATGAAGACCAACCACCTTCCGCTGCTTGCCCTTCCCTTGACCCTGCTGCTCGCAAGCTGCAGCCCAGGCACGCATGTATCCACCGACACCGGCAATGTCAGCAGTGACGGCAAGAGCATCACCCTGCGCGCCGATGGCCAGCCCGAAGCCAGGATCACGGCCGATGGAGAGCTGACCATCGACGGCAAGGTGGTGGCCGTGAATGCCGCGCAACGCGTGCTGCTGCAGAGCTACATCAAGGAAATGAATGCAATGACCGCCGACGGCATTGCCATTGGCAAGCAGGGCGCGGCCCTGGCAGGCACTGCAGTCAGCGAGGCCATCAAAGGCGCGATCAACGGCAAGGGCGACGGCGAGGAGATCGATGCCAGGATCGAGGCGGAAACCAAGAAGATCGAGCAGCAGGCCATGCAGCTGTGCAAGCGACTGGTGACCATCAAGGCCTCGCAGGATGCACTGGCCGAGCAGCTCCCGGTATTCAAGCCCTATGCCACCATCGACGTCAAGGACGTGGACGATTGCGGGTCGCGTGACGGCGAAAGCTACGCCACAGGAAAAAGCGTAGGCAGCTCGATGGCGAAAGCGATGAAGGGTGAGCAGGAAGATGCTCCAAACCCCGAGGCTGCGGCAACAACCAACGCTGCTGCCGAAGCGGATGCCGCCGCTACCGCGGCCGAACGCGACGCCACCAAGCACTGACTTCGTCTCGATTGCCAGCCTGTACTGCACCGGCGATGACCTTTCCCTGCATTCCAGCGTCTCGCGACGCAGGAAGCAGATGACCCACCGACACTGGAGCTTGCAATGAAACTTGCGTCGCTGACCCTGCTCTCGCTTGCACTCGCGTTATCCACCGACGCTGCCCGTGCAGCCGACGATCCTCATCTGAACGCGGCCTACCAGGACCACATCGCCTATGTGGCGACCGTCGGCCTGCCCGTGCTGATCGAGAAGTGCGCGGCGCTTGATCCTGGCTACCTGCAGAAAGCAGCCCCGCTGTATTTCCGTTACGTCAACACGCACCAGGACCAGATCGAGCGTGGACGACTGCTGACACTGGCCGAGTTCGCGCCCGGGGAAACCGTCAAGAGTTATCGCGATGGCGTCATCGCCTCGCGCCTGTCCCGACTGGAGACCGGCACCCTCGAACAGAAACTCGGCATGTGCGAAGGTGCACTTGGCATGCTGTCCGGCGCGAAGTTACCGGGTGAGTGGCCAGTGCGTGAGGCCAGCCAGACTCGATGATCCGACCCACTTGTTGTGGGAGCGACGTGAGTCGCGATGAAGCTCTACCAGTAACGCCTCTTCGCGACTCACGTCGCTCCCACAGCGAGGCGGTTTCCAGCCTCCATCCATGACGCATGGATACGACTAACCCGCACCACCGCCCGGCTTGCCGTGAATGCCACCCTTGGCCAGCACGGCCGGATCCAGCAACGGCTTCAATACTTTTTCCGACAGCCCCGTGACCTCCATCGCCACTTCCAGCACGGGCCGGTTCTGCTTGTAGGCCTGCTTGGCGATGGCAGCGCCCTTCTCGTAGCCGATCACCGGATTCAAGGCCGTCACCAGGATCGGATTGCGATCCAGTGCTTCGCGAATATGCGCCTGGCGCACGGCCAGGCCCGCGATGGCGTCATCGGCCAGCAGGCGCGACACATTCGCCAGCAGGTTGATCGAGTCCAGCAGGTTCGCCGCGATCAACGGCAAGGTGACGTTCAACTGGAAATTGCCGGTCTGCCCCGCCACGGTGATCGCCGCGTGGTGGCCGATGACCTGCGCACAGACCATCACGGTCGCCTCCGGGATCACCGGATTGACCTTGCCCGGCATGATCGAACTGCCGGGCTGCAACGCAGGCAACTCGATTTCGCCCAGCCCGGCCAGCGGCCCGGAATTCATCCAGCGCAAGTCATTCGAAATCTTTATCAGCGCAACCGCCAGTGCATTCAACTGGCCTGAGAGCTCCACGGCATCGTCCTGCGCCGCCAGTCCTTCGAACTTGTTGGCGGCCGACTCGAAGCGCGTCTTTGTCGCCAGCGACAGCACACGCGCCACTTTCGTACCGAAACGCGGATCCGCGTTGATGCCGGTACCAATCGCGGTTCCGCCCAAGGGCAAGCGTCGCAGCCGCTTCAGGCTGTCCTGTAGTCGATCTTCTGCCGACTGCAACTGCGCCGACCACGCCGAGAACTCCTGCTGGAAGGTCAGCGGCATCGCATCCATCAGGTGGGTGCGCCCGGTCTTGACCACCTTGGACAGCGACTTGCCGCGCCGGTCGATGGTGCGGCGCAGGTGCTTCAGCGCAGGCAGCAGGTGTTCCAGCACGGCCAGTTGTGCGGACACGCGGAGTGACGTCGGGATCACGTCGTTCGAACTCTGGCCAAGGTTGACGTGGTCGTTGGCGTGCACGCGCGTCTTGCCTGCGGACGATGCGAGGTTGGCGATGACCTCGTTGGCATTCATGTTCGACGAGGTGCCGGAACCGGTCTGGTAGATGTCGATGGGGAAATGGGCGTCGTATTCCCCCCAAGCGACCTTCATCGAAGCGGCCTGTATGGCTTTGGCGACCCCCTTGGGCAGCAAGCCCAGTCCGGCGTTGACCTCGGCGGCGGCGGCCTTGACCAGGCCCAGTGCGCGAATGAAGCCGCGCGGCATCGGCTGGCCGGAAATCGGGAAATTCTGCACGGCCCGCTGGGTCTGCGCGCCCCAGAGCGCCTCGGCGGGCACCCTGAGTTCGCCCATGCTGTCGTGTTCGATGCGGAACGAAGCTTTCATCCTGGCTCCAAGGCGTATTTGGCGCTTGCGACCGTGCGCGGGCGAAGGCTTCCAGCATACGCCAGCACCCGTGGCCGAGGCGTGGCGTAAACTAGCGCGCCCCCAGCCAACCCAATCGCCCACATGTCGGACGCCGCCCTGCTCGCCCTGTCACCGCTCGATGGCCGCTACGCCGGCAAGGTCGATGCCCTGCGTCCGATTTTCTCGGAGTACGGCCTGATCAAGGCACGCGTGAAGGTGGAAGTGGAGTGGTTGCTCGCGCTGGCTGACGCACCGGGCGTCGTCGAGTTGCCACCGTTCACTGCTGCCGCGGCCACGCGCCTTCGCACGTTGGCCTCCGGCTTCAGCACTGCCGATGCGGCACGGGTCAAGGAAATCGAGCGCACCACCAACCACGACGTCAAGGCCGTGGAGTACTTCATCAAGGAACAGCTGCGCGACGACGCCGAGCTCGGGCCTGCTCTGGAATTCGTGCACTTCGCCTGCACCAGCGAGGACATCAACAACCTCAGCTATGCACTGATGCTGGAACAAGGACGCAGCGAAGTGCTGTTGCCGGCGCTGGACAACGTGATCGCCACGCTGCGCGCGCTGGCGCACGCACAGGCCGCCCAGCCGATGCTGTCGCGCACCCACGGACAGACCGCGTCGCCAACCACATTGGGCAAGGAAATCGCCAATGTCGTCGCCCGCCTCGAGCGCCAGCGCACCCAGATTGCCGCGGTCGAACTGACCGGCAAGATCAACGGTGCCGTCGGCAATTACAACGCCCACGTGGTCGCCTATCCGGAGGTCAACTGGCCCGTGTTCGCGCAGGTCTTCGTGGAAGGGCTGGGCATCGTGTTCAACCCGTACACCACGCAGATCGAGCCGCACGACAACGTCGCCGAGATCGGCGACGCCACGCGCCGCGCCAACATCATCCTCATTGACCTGGCCCGCGACATCTGGGGCTATATTTCGCTGGGTTACTTCAAGCAGACGCTGAAGGACGGCGAAGTCGGCTCAAGCACCATGCCGCACAAGGTCAACCCGATCGACTTCGAGAACGCGGAAGGCAACTTCGGCCTGGCGAACGCCCTGTTCGAACATTTCAGCGCCAAGCTTCCGATCAGTCGCTGGCAGCGCGACCTCACCGATTCCACCGTGCTGCGCGCACTGGGCACCTCGTTCGGCCACACCCTGGTCGCACTGGATTCACTGGCCAAGGGCCTAGGCAAACTGACCGTCGCGCCCGAGCGCCTGGACGCAGACCTGGACGCGGCCTGGGAAGTATTGGCCGAAGCCGTGCAGACCGTCATGCGTCGCCATGGCCTGCCGAATCCGTACGAACAGTTGAAGGCCTTGACGCGCGGACAGGGCATCACCGAACAATCGATGCGTGAGTTCATCGGTTCGCTGGAGCTTCCGGCCGAAGCGAAGCAGCGTTTGCTTGCGCTGACTCCGGGCGGCTACTCGGGCTTGGCCGAAACCTTGGCGCGCGCCATCTGATTTCCGTCATACCAGCGGAAGCTGGAATCCATGCTGCTGTTTGCGTAATCCTGTATGGGGCTTACTGTCTCGATCCAGCAAAAAATCAAAATGGATCCCAGCGTTCGCTGGGATGACGACCGAACTTTTTTTTGGAATCACCGCACAAAAGGGCACGGACTTGCACCTGTATAGACCAATCCTCGCCAGCCTGATGACCGCACCTGTCGCATTTGCTTCCACAGGAGTCGCTCTGGCGGGCGATGCCGAAAAGATGCAGGCTCCGATCATCTGCGCCGCAGACGCCGGCTGGAACGACCCCGCCACGCCACGCCGCATCCACGGCAACACCTGGTACGTCGGCACCTGCGGCATCAGTGCGCTGCTGGTCACGTCCCCTGAAGGCCACATCCTGATTGATGGCGGCACGCCCAAGGGTGGCGTGCAGGTGCTAGACAACATCCGCACGCTGGGCTTCAAGCCGCAGGATGTGCGCGTCATCCTGTTCTCGCATGAGCACCTGGACCACGCCGGTGGACTCGCCGAACTGCAACGCGCCACCGGTGCCCCGGTGCTGTCGCGCCAACCGGCGGTGGACACGTTGAAGCACGGTGCAAGTGATCGCAGTGACCCGCAGTTCCTGGATCTGGAACCGTTCCCTGCCGTGACCGAGATACGCGTCATTGCCGACGATGAAACAGTGAAGGTGGGCGACCTGTCCCTGCAGGCCGTTCCCACGCCCGGCCACACCGCAGGCGGCACCACTTGGACCTGGCGGTCGTGCGACGGCGATGACTGCCAGCAGATCGTCTATGCCGACAGCCTGACCGCGATTTCCGACGACCGCTATCGCTTCAGCGAGCATCCCGACTACGTGGCCGCATTCCGCGACACCCTCGCCCGCGTGGCGGCGCTGGACTGCAACATCCTGATCACGCCGCACCCTTCCGCCAGCAAGCTGTGGTCGCGGATCGGACCACGGGCGAGCGAACCCCTGGTCGACAACGGCGCCTGCCGCGGCTACGCGAATTACGCCAGCCAACGACTGGACAAACGCCTCGCCGACGAAGCGGCCGCGCCACAAGGAAAAACCCCATGATCGAGATCGACGCACGCACCCATTTACCGCTCGGCATGCCGGCCGCGACCTTCCTGCGCGACTACTGGCAGAAGAAACCGCTGCTGATCCGCAACGCGTTTCCGGATTTCGTCTCGCCGATCGAACCCGAAGACCTCGCCGGCCTGGCCTGCGAGGAAATGGCGCTGTCGCGCATCGTCACGCATGACCGGGCGCAGGATGCCTGGACCTTGCGCAGCGGCCCGTTCAACGAAGACGACTTCCCCGGCATGCCGGACCACGACTGGACCTTGCTGGTGCAGGACGTGGACAAATGGGATACCGACATCCGCCGCCTGCTGCGGCACTTCGATTTCCTGCCGCGCTGGCGCATCGACGACGTGATGGTCAGCTTCGCCGCCACTGGCGGCTCGGTTGGCGCGCACGTGGACCAGTACGACGTATTCCTGCTGCAGGCGCAGGGGGAACGCCATTGGCAGATCGATGCCGGCCCCAATCCGGCACAGGAGTTCCGCGACGACGTGGAGCTGAAACTGCTGCGTACCTTCACCCCAACGCATGACTGGGTATTGCAGCCCGGCGACATGCTGTACCTGCCGCCCGGCGTACCCCACCACGGCGTAGCCTTGAATCCATGCCTGACGTTTTCCGTAGGCATGCGTGCGCCGTCTTCGGCGGAACTGATCGGCGACTACCTGGACAACCTGATTGCCGATGCAGACGAATCGATGCGCTACGTCGACCCTGACCTGCAACCGGCCCGTGATCCGAACGAAATCGATGCGGATGCCATGGCACGTGCAGTCGAAGCACTGAACCGGCTGCGCCTGAATGACCCGGACAAGCTGGGTGACTGGTTCGGGCGTTTCATCACCACCTACCGTGCCGGCGGCGAAGTGATGTCGAATGGCGACCCGCGTTCGCGCATCGAGATCGAATGGGACCTGCAGCACGGCGCGGTCCTGCAGCGCCATCCGTTCTCACGCGTGGCCTGGCGCCGCAACAAGCGCGGCGCCACCCTGTTCTGCAGCGGACTGGAGTTCAGCCTGCCGGTGAAGGACGCACAGCGCCTCGCGGCTGCCGATGCGCTGGATGGCCCGGGTTATGCCAGTCTTTCCGAAACCGGCCGCGAGGCCGCCATGGATCTGCATGCACAGGGCCACTACCAATTGCTGGTGGACGAGGAGGACTGATGGACACCGCGACCTTCCGCGTAGAGACCATTGACTATGCAAATGGCCTGGCCGAGCTGCGCAAGGTGCGCGAAGCCGTATTCGTGCAGGAACAGCAGGTGCCTATCGAAGAAGAGTGGGACGCACTGGACCCGCTGTGCACGCATGTGATCGCACGCGATGCCGCGGGCCAGCCCGTGGGCACCGGGCGACTGACGCCGGAACACAAGATCGGGCGCATGGCCGTGCTGCGCGACTGGCGCGGTCGTGGCGTAGGCGAGGCGATGCTGGGTGCCTTGCTGCTGCAGGCACGTGACAAGAAGTGGCCGCTGGTCTCGCTGAATGCACAGGTCTCGGCGGAGCCGTTCTACGCACGGCATGGTTTCATCCCGCATGGCGGGCGTTTCTGGGAAGCGGGCATCGAGCACCAGTCCATGCACCGCGCCCTGCAAGGCTCCACTGCCGTCGAAAATGCGGCCGGCGCCATTGCCGCCCTCGCCGGCATTGCTACCCAGGCCCGGCGCTACCTGCGCATCTACAGCCGTGAGCTGGACCCGGGCCTGCTGGACACTGCCCATGCCATCGATGCCTTGCGCCGCTTCGCTACCCACACCCGCGGTGGCGAGATACAGATCCTCCTGCAGGACGCAGCGGCCCCGCAACGCTCGCTCGCGCCGTTGCTCACCCTCGCCCAGCGCCTGCCCAGCGTGTTTGCATTCCGCGAAGTCCGCGAACCCGTGGATCGTTCGTATGCCTCGGCCTTCATCGCCAATGACATGGGCGGCTACTATTTCCGCCCACTGGGTCATCGGTTCGAGGGCGAGACCGACCTGGACAATCCAGGCCGCGCCCGCCAACTGCGTGATGGCTTCGGCCGTGTCTGGGAACGATCACGCCCCTGCACCGAGTTCCGCGCCCTGGGCATCTGACACGGGAAGTGGAAATCGACGACTTGGCCCCATTGCCCGGCCATGCATCCTGCGCCTTTAGTCCAATGCCGCTGCGCGCCCTTGCCACCATGCGGGTATAATTTCCGCGTATTCATCTAGCCCGTGCAGGCTGACAGCAGCGCCCGCCGGATCCCCCTCCAGCCGCACATCGGCCCCAGCAAAGCCACCCCTACGCCATCGTGGATAACCTCCTGAAGCAGTTCGCGCAATCCTCGCAACTCGGTGGCGGCAACGCTGCCTTCATCGAAGACCTGTACGAGCAATACCTGGTCTCCCCCGATAGCGTCGACCCCAAATGGAAGGCCTACTTCGACGGTTTCAAGGGTCGTGAAGCCGGTGACGTGCCGCATTCGGCCGTCATCGCCCAGATCGCGGAAGCCGCCCGCACTGCCGCCAGCAGCACTGGCCATGCAGGCGCTGCAGCCGGCACCGGAGACGAGCGCGAGCGCAACGTCGGCCGCCTGATCACCGCCTACCGTTCGCGTGGCCACCTGGGCGCCAACCTGGATCCGCTGGGCCTGACCCCGGGCCAGAACTCGCCGGACCTGGAGATCGGCTTCCATAACCTGTCCGATCGTGACCTGGATACCGAATTCAGCACCGGCGGCGTCGCCGGACAGCCGCGCATGAAGCTGCGCGACCTGCTGGCCCGGCTCAAGGCCACCTATGCCGGCTCCATCGGCACCGAATTCATGTACATCACCGACGTGGACCAGCGCCAGTGGCTGTATTCGCGCCTTGAAGCCGCCGGTGGCAATTACGGCCTCGACGCGGACACCCAGCGCCGCACCCTGGAGCGCGTCACCGCCGCAGAGGGCCTCGAGCGCTACCTGCACACCAAGTACGTCGGCCAGAAGCGTTTCTCGCTGGAAGGTGGCGACTCGCTGATCCCGATGCTGGACGTGACCGTGCGCCGCGCCGGCACCGACGGCGTCAAGGACATCGTGCTGGGCATGGCCCACCGCGGCCGCCTCAACGTACTCATCAACACCATGGGCAAGTCACCGCGCAAGCTGTTCGACGAGTTCGAAGGCAAGTTCGAGCACGCTGACGACGACCGCGCCCACACCGGCGACGTCAAGTACCACATGGGCTTCAGTGCCGACATCGCCACCCCGGGCAATCCGGTGCACCTGGCGCTGGCCTTCAATCCTTCACACCTTGAAATCGTCGACCCGGTCGTGGTCGGCAGCGTGCGTTCGCGCCAGGAACGCCGCGGCGACAGCAAGCGCAAGGCGGTCCTGCCCATCATCATCCACGGCGATGCGGCATTTGCCGGCCAGGGCGTGGTGATGGAGCTGTTCCAGATGTCGCAGGCGCGCGGTTTCGCGGTGGGCGGCACCCTGCATATCGTCATCAACAACCAGATCGGCTTCACCACCAGCGCGCGCGACGACGCGCGTTCCACCCTGTACTGCACCGACGTGGCCAAGATGATCGGCGCGCCCGTGCTGCACGTGAACGGCGACGATCCGGATGCCGTGGTGTTCGCTGCCAACCTGGCCTACGACTTCCGCCAGGCCTTCAAGAAAGACGTCGTCATCGACCTGGTGTGCTACCGCCGCTGGGGCCACAACGAAGCCGACGAACCCGCCGCCACCCAGCCCTTGATGTACCAGGTGATCCGCGCCCACAAGACCACGCGCGAACTGTACGCCGCGCAGCTTGAAGCCAATGGCGTGATCCAGCCCGGCGAGGCGCAGGCACTGGTGGATGGCTATCGCAACAAACTGGACTCCGGCGTCGTCACCACCGAGCTGGCGAAACCCAAGCCCGATGAACTGGCCATCGACTGGTCCAAGTACCTGTCGGGCAAGATCACCGACCCGGTCAACACCAAGGTCAAGCGCAAGACGCTGGACCAGTTGGCCAAGATCATCAACACGATTCCACAGGGCGTTACCCTGCATCCGCGCGTGGCCAAGATCTACGAAGACCGCGTGAAAATGAGCAAGGGCGAGCTGGCGGGCGACTGGGGCTTTGCCGAGAACCTGGCCTACGCCACCCTGCTTTCGGAAGGCCACCGCTTGCGCCTGGTCGGCCAGGACGCAGGCCGCGGCACCTTCTTCCACCGCCATGCGATCCTGCACGACCAGAAGACGGACAGCTATTACCTGCCGTTGCGCCAGCTGGTGGACAACCCCGAAGACGCCACCATCATCGACTCGCTGCTCAGTGAAGAAGCGGTGATGGCGTTCGAATACGGCTACTCCACCACCGACCCCAATACGCTGGATATCTGGGAAGGACAATTCGGCGATTTCGCCAACGGCGCGCAGGTGGTGATCGACCAGTTCATCGCGTCGGGCGAAGCCAAGTGGAGCCGCATCAGTGGCCTGACCCTGCTGCTGCCGCACGGCTACGAAGGCCAGGGTCCGGAACACAGCTCGGCACGCCTGGAGCGCTTCCTGCAGCTGTGCGCGCTGGAGAACATGCTGGTCTGCGTACCCACCACGCCGGCGCAATGCTTCCACATGATCCGTCGCCAGCTGCGCATGACCACGCGCAAGCCGCTGGTCGTGATGACGCCCAAGTCGCTGCTGCGCCACAAGCTGGCGGTGTCGTCGCTGGACGAGCTGGCCAACGGCGAATTCCAGCACCTGATTCCCGATGCTGCGGCGGACGCGAAAAAGGTCAAGCGCGTGGTGCTGTGCTCGGGCAAGGTCTATTACGACCTGCTGGAAGACCAGCAGAAGCGTGGCCAGGACAACGTGGCGATCGTGCGCATCGAACAGCTGTATCCGTTCCCGCGCGAACTGCTGGCGGCAGAGCTCAAGCGTTATGCCGGTGCCAAGGAAGTGGTGTGGTGCCAGGAAGAGCCGCAGAACCAGGGCGCGTGGTACCAGATCCGCCACCACCTGAAGGCCTGCACCAGCGACAAGCAGGACGTCTACTACGCCGGCCGGCCGCGTTCGCCCTCGCCCGCTGCCGGTCATTTCGCCCAGCACGTCGAGGAGCAGCTGAAGCTGGTCGCCGATGCGCTGGTCAACAAGTTCGGCAACGACATCGTCGCCGAATAATTCCATTCAATAACACCATCCAAACAGGACGCCTTTCCAACATGGCCACCGAAGTCAAAGTCCCGGTACTCCCCGAATCCGTTTCCGACGCCACCATCGCCACCTGGCACAAGAAAGCCGGCGACGCGGTCAAGCGTGACGAGAACCTGGTCGACCTGGAAACCGACAAGGTCGTGCTGGAAGTGCCCTCGCCCGTCGATGGCGTGCTGAAGGAAATCAAGTTCGCCGAAGGCGCCACCGTGACCAGCCAGCAACTGTTGGCGGTCATCGAGGAAGGCGCTGCTGCGCCGGCTCCCGAGAAAAAAGCCGAAGCCTCCGCGCCCGCAGCAGGCGCGCAGGAAGTCGAGCCCAAGGCCAAGGCCGCCAAGGAAGACGCGGTAGCACCCGCTTCCACCAAGCCGGCACCGGTCGCGTCTACCGACGGCCTGCCGCCGGGCGCCCGCTTCACCGCCGTGACCCAGGGCATCGATCCTGCTGCCGTCGAAGGCACCGGCCGCAAGGGTGCCGTGACCAAGGAAGACCTGGTCAACTACGCCAGCGGCAAGACCCCGGGCATTTCTGGCGGCGCACGCCCGGAAGAGCGCGTGCCGATGACGCGCATGCGCCAGCGCATCGCCGAGCGCCTGATGCTGTCCAAGAATTCCATCGCCATGCTCACCTCGTTCAACGAAGTGAACCTGGGCAAGGTCATGGCCATGCGCAAGGAGCTGGGGGAATCGTTCGAGAAGGCTAACGGCGTCAAGCTGGGCTTCATGAGCTTCTTCGCCAAGGCGGCTGCCAACGCCTTGCAGCGCTACCCGGTCATCAACGCCTCGGTCGACGGCACCGACGTGATCTACCACGGCTATGCCGACATCTCCATCGCCGTCTCCACGGAGAAGGGACTGGTCACGCCCGTGCTGCGCAACGTCGAGCGCCAGAGCTTCGCCGACATCGAGAAAGGCATCGGCGAATACGCGAAGAAAGCGCGTGACGGCAAGCTGGCACTGGAAGACCTGCAGGGCGGCACCTTCACCATCACCAACGGCGGTACGTTCGGCTCGCTGATGTCCACGCCCATCGTCAATCCACCGCAGAGCGCCATCCTGGGCATGCATGCGATCAAGGAACGCGCCATCGTCGAAAACAGCGTGGTCATCGCCGCGCCGATGATGTACATCGCGCTGTCCTACGACCACCGCATCATCGACGGCAAGGACGCGGTGCTGTTCCTGGTCGACATCAAGAACCAGCTTGAGAATCCGAGCCGCATGCTGCTGGGTATGTGAGAGCCAGGAGTGAGTGGGGAGAAGTGAGAAAAGAGAGGAAACGCTCTTACTCACTCCTCACTTCTCTCCACTCACTTCCTCTCTCCTGCCCTCCATCTCAGGCTTAAAAGGAACAACCGCAATGGCAGAACAATTCGACGTAGTCGTCATCGGTGCCGGCCCGGCGGGCTACCACGCCGCCATCCGCGCCGCGCAGCTGGGCATGAAAGTCGCGTGCATCGATGCCGCGCTGGGCAAGGACGGGAAACCCGCACTGGGCGGCACCTGCCTGCGCGTCGGCTGCGTGCCGTCGAAAGCACTGCTGGACAGCTCGCGCCAATTCCACAACCTGCAGCACCTGTTCGCAGACCACGGCATCACCGCCAAGGACGCGAAGATCGACGTCGCCACCATGGTCGGCCGCAAGGACAAGATCGTGAAGCAGTTCACGGGCGGCATCGCGATGCTGTTCAAGGCCAACAAGATCACCGCTTACTACGGTTTCGGCCAGCTGCAGCCGGGCAACGTGGTGAAGGTGAAGCAGCATGACGGCAGCGAAGTCGAGCTGAAAGGCACCAACGTCATCCTCGCCGCGGGCTCCGATTCCATCGAGCTGCCGTTCGCCAAGTTCGACAACGAATACATCGTCGACAACGTCGGCGCACTCGACTTCACCGCGGTGCCCAAGCGCTTGGCCGTGATCGGCGCAGGCGTGATCGGTTTGGAACTGGGCAGCGTGTGGAAGCGCCTCGGCGCGGACGTCACCATCCTGGAGGCGTTGCCCGACTTCCTGGCTGCCGCCGATGCGGAAGTGGCCAAGACCGCCGCCAAGGAATTCAAGAAACAGGGCCTGGATATCAAGCTGGGTGCCAAGGTCAGCAAGGCCGAGATCAAGAAGAAGGAAGTCCATGTCACCTACGCCGATGTGGAAGGTGAAAAAACCATCATCGTCGACAAGCTGCTGGTCGCCGTAGGCCGCAAGGCCGCGTCAAAAGGCCTGCTGGCCGAAGGCACGGGCGTCAAGCTGAGCGACCGCGGCCAGATCGAAGTCGACGAGCATTGCCACACCGGCATCGATGGCGTGTGGGCGGTCGGCGACTGCGTGCGCGGACCGATGCTGGCGCACAAGGGCTTCGAGGAAGGCATCGCCGTCGCCGAACTGATCGCTGGCCTGCCCGGCCACGTCAACCTGGACACCGTGCCCTGGGTCATCTACACCGAGCCGGAAATCGCCTGGGTCGGCAAAACCGAGCAGCAGCTCAAGGCCGAAGGCATTCCGTACAAGGCGGGCAGCTTCCCGTTCGCCGCGATCGCACGCGCCGTGGCCATGGGTGAACCCGCTGGTTTCGTGAAAGTGCTGGCACATGCCGAAACCGATCGCATCCTGGGCCTGCACCTGGTCGGCGTGGGCGTGTCGGAACTGGTGCACGAAGGCGTGATCGCGATGGAGTTCAACGGCTCCGCCGATGACCTTGCACGCATCTGCCACGCACATCCGACGCTGTCCGAAGCGATCCATGATGCTGCGATGGCCGTGGACAAGCGGTCGATCCATAAGGTCAATTGAGAGCGGTAAACAGCATAGGGGGAAGGGTGAAGCAAAGCGCCCTTCCCTTTTTTCGTTTCTGACTGGCCATTGAGCACGCGCAGCGTGCGTTCCCTTCACCATTCACGGCTCTTCCATGAAATCCATCTGCGTCTATTGCGGTTCCAACGCCGGCAGCAAGCCGGTCTATGCCGAACGTGCGGCGGCACTCGGTGACCGTATCGCTAAGCAAGGCTTGCGGCTGGTCTACGGAGGCGGCAATGTCGGCTTGATGGGCGTGGTAGCCAATGCCGTGCTCGAAGCCGGCGGACAGGTCACCGGCGTCATCCCCAAGCAACTCGCCGACTGGGAAGTCGCGCATCGCGGATTGACCGAACTGGAGATCGTCGGCTCCATGCACGAACGCAAGTCGCGCATGTTCGAACTGTCCGATGGCTTCGTCACCTTGCCCGGCGGCTTCGGCACCATGGAGGAAATCTTCGAGATGCTGACCTGGCGTCAACTGGGCATCGGCAACAAACCCTGCGCATTCCTGGACGTGGACGGCTTCTACGCACCGCTGATCGGCATGATCGACCGCATGGTCGACGAACGTTTCCTGCACCCCGAACAACGCCAGGACCTCTGGCACGGCGAAGACATCGGCAGGATGCTGGCGTGGATGCAGGACTACCAGCCCGCGCAGGCTTCCAAATGGATTGATGAGAAGCGGCGGTCGGCGTTGGTGTAGAGCTTTTCGGACAGGCAAGTTGGATGCTTATGCTTCTTTACCAAGCCTCCAGTCATTTTCATTCAGTAAACCGTCACCCTCTCCGACGTCATCCCAGCGAACGCTGGGATCCATTTTGACGTTGCACTTGATCTTGTCCCTATCATGGCGCGAAGATCAAGATGGATCCCAGCGTTCGCTGGGATCACGATGTTTTTTCGAAGTTTCATCTTCAATCCATCACGAGGCTAAGGAAAGCCCATGCACGGAGAACGCATTCCCTGCGTCTACATCCTGGCCAGTCAGCCCCGCGGAACGCTCTATATCGGCGTCACTTCCAACCTCCCGGCTCGGGTCTGGCAACACAAGAATGATCAGGCCGAAGGATTCACCAAGAAATACAGGATCCATACCCTGGTTTGGTACGAGGTGCACGGCGAGATGGAATCTGCAATCCTGCGTGAGAAAGCGCTGAAGGCATGGAAGCGGGAGTGGAAGCTGGAACTGGTTGAGACTGCCAATCCGGATTGGCGTGATCTTTATGACGACATACTCTGAGGCGGGTGCAGGGCAAGATCAAGATGGGTCCCAGCGTTCGCTGGGATGACGATAATTTTCGACGTGTCGTTCGGGTGACGACAAGTGTCGCAATTCAATTGGAATAGCGAGCAAAGGCACGCAAGATGACCATCCCCAATACCTTCCCCGCCTTCCGCATCCACGACGATGCCAACGGTTACCGCGCCGGTATCGAATCCATCGGCCTGGACGACCTCAACCCCGGAGAAGTCGTCATCAGGGCCGAATATTCGTCGGTCAACTTCAAGGACGCGTTGGCCGGGACTGGCGAAGGCAAGATCCTGCGGCGATTTCCGCTGGTGGGTGGCATCGACGTGGCGGGACATGTGGTGGCCAGCACCGATCCGGCGTTCAAGGAAGGCGATGCCGTGCTGGTCACCGGCTCCGGCCTCAGCGAAACCCGTGACGGTGGGTATTCCGCGTATGCGCGGCTGGACTCGAAATGGGTCATCCCCTTGCCCGCCGGGCTCAGCCTGCGCGAGAGCATGATCATTGGCACGGCTGGTTTCACCGCGGCGTTGGCGTTGTACCGCATGCAGGAGAACCGGCAGACGCCTGCGCTGGGGCCATTAGCGGTGACCGGTGCGACCGGCGGCGTTGGCTCGCTTGCCGTCGATATCTTCACCCGTGCCGGTTTCGAGGTGCATGCCATCAGCGGCAAACCTGAGCAGGCCGGCTACCTGAAGTCGCTCGGCGCAACACAGGTCCTGGGGCGTGATGCGTTGGCGACGACGCGACCGATGGACTCCGTGCGCTTTGGTGGTGGCCTGGATAACGTGGGCGGGCCGATGCTGACCAGCCTGCTGGCGCAGACGGCGCCCTATGGCAATGTCGCCAGCGCAGGCCTGGTGGCCAGCCACGAACTGCCTACCACGGTCATGCCCTTCATCATCCGCGGGGTGTCGTTGCTGGGCGTGGCGTCGGCGGGGACGGCGCGGGACGTACGCGACGCTATCTGGCGGCATCTGGCCGACGATTGGAAACCCGCGCACCTGGATGCGATCTGCCAGCAGGAAATCACGCTGGACGGGCTGCCGGCGGTGTTCCGCAGCATGCTTTCGGGGCAGTCATTTGGCCGCACCGTGGTCAAAACCGGATAAACGGGACGTACGTCACGCCCGCCGGTCGCCGTCCCCATGTCCCGGGAGGCCAAACACACACTACAATCGTCACGGGGAAAATCAGGGGTAATGCATGGCGCGTATTTTGATCGTCGACGATTCGCCTTCCCAACTGCTGGGCATCCAGCGGATCGTTGAAAAACTGGGCCACGAGTCCATCACTGCCGAAGACGGCGCGGCCGGTGTTGAAGTGGCCAAGCGCGAGTTGCCGGACATGGTGCTCATGGACGTGGTGATGCCGAACCTCAACGGGTTCCAGGCCACCCGCACGCTGAGCCGCGACGCCAGCACCAAGCACATCCCGGTCATCCTGGTCACCACCAAGGACCAGGACACCGACCGCATGTGGGGACTGCGCCAGGGCGCGAAAGCCTACCTGACCAAGCCGTTCTCGGAAGACGAACTGGCCGAAGTCATCGAGCGCATCTTCAACACGGCTGACGCGCCACCACCCAGCGCAGCCTGATCACCGATAGTGCCGCAACAAGAAGCGACGGGCTTTCACCCGTCGTTTTCTTTTTGCTCGAATGCATTGGCCAGCATCCGGTAGACCGTGCGTTGACGTTCATTCACTGCCTTCGGGGCGGTGATCTCCAATTCGACGATCTGGTCGCCCGAAGGAATTCCCGGCAACCCGCGACCACGCAGGCGCAACTTGCGGCCAGCGTCTGAATCGGCAGGGATCTTCAACTCCACCGGGCCACCCAGCGTCGGCACGCTCACCGTCGCGCCCAATGCCGCCTGCCACGGAGGTACCGACAGCACATGGATGATATTGCGGCCATCCACTTCGAACTGGGGGTGCTCCGCGTATTCAACTTCCAGCATCAGGTTGCCACCCGCCTCGCCCTGGCCAGCCAGACGGATCACCTGCCCCGGACGCACGCCCTTAGGCACGCGCACTTCCAGCTGCTTGCCCTTGACCGTGATGCGCAGGCTGCCGCCGTCGTGCACCGCCTGCAATGGCACCGCGAACTTCGCCCGCGTATCGCGCGGACCCGCGGGCCGTTGCTGCGGACCACGTGGCTGCGCACCCGCCTGGCGTGCGCGCTGGCCGAACAGGCCTTCGAAGAAATCACTGAATCCGCCGCCGCCCGCGCCACCACTGCCGAACACTTCCTCGAAATCGAAGCCCTGCCCGCCACCCGCACCGCCGCGACCGAAATCAGGCGGCGGCCGGAATTCCTCGCCGGGCCGGTAGCCCTGCGCACGCAACTGGTCGTAGGCCTTGCGCTTCTCCGGATCACGCAACGCCTCATGCGCTTCGTTCACGGCCTTGAACTTTTCCTCCGCACCCGCTTCCTTGCTCACGTCGGGATGGTACTTGCGCGCCAAGCGGCGATACGCCGTCTTGATCTCGGCATCGCCGGCGCCGGGCTCCACGCCCAGGATGCTGTAGTAATCCTTGAATTGCATTGCTTGCCTCGAACCAGTGCGCGCCGCAGGGTTGCCTCGCCTTGCTGATTTTACGGGCTAGCGCTGCCCACCGCGATTCCATGTGCCTTGACGCCCCTTTACCATGGCAAGCCCTATGCTTCCCCCACCCTAAAGGAGCTTCCATGACCATCCAGATCGGCGACCGCATTCCCGAAGTCACCCTCAAGCGCATCCGCGAAGGCGTGGAGACCATCGACACCCCCACCCTGTTCGAAGGACGCAAGGCAGTGCTGTTCGCCGTACCCGGCGCCTTCACCCCGACCTGCTCGGAACGCCACCTGCCCGGCTTCATCGAGCATTTCGAGGCGTTCCGCGCACGCGGCATCGAAGTCTATTGCGTGTCGGTCAACGACCCGTTCGTGATGCAGGCCTGGGGCAAGTCGCAGGACGTACCGGACGGATTGCAGATGCTGGCCGACGGCAACGCCGACCTCACCCGTGCCCTGGGCCTGGAGATGGACGCCAGCGGCTACGGCATGGGCGTGCGCTCCAAGCGCTATGCGCTGTACGCCGAAGATGGCGTAGTGAAGGAACTGTGGGTGGAAGCCCCGGGCGAGTTCAAGGTATCCGCGGCGGAGCATGTGCTGGAGAATTTGCCAGGCTGACCAAGGAGCGCCTGGAAGCGCGTAGGAGCGACGTAAGTCGCGATGAAGCTTTAGCGGTGATGCTCCATCGCGACTTACGTCGCTCCTACGTGCAATAACGAGACCCATCAATAAAAAAGCCGCCACTTGATGTGGCGGCTTTTTTCAGAACGATTGCCGGATCAGAAATCCACGGGATCGCGGATGATCGGGCAGGTCATGCAGTGGCCGCCACCGCGACCGCGACCCAGTTCGGCACCAACGATCGTGATGACTTCGATGCCAGCCTTGCGTAGCAGCGTGTTGGTGTAGGTATTGCGGTCGTAGGCGTAGACCACGCCCGGCGAGGCGCAGACCAGGTTGGCGCCGCTGTCCCACTGCGTGCGCTCGCGCTGGTAGTCACTGCCACCCGCCTCGACCACGCGCATCTTCTTGATGCCCAGGCCTTCGGCCACCACGTCAACAAACGGCTTGTTCTCGGCGTGGAATTCGACGCCGCTGGGATGGTCGCTGGGACGGTACGAAAAAGTCTTGGTCTGGTTCATGAAGTCCGGCGCCAGCAGCACGCAATCGCGGTCCGCGAAAGTAAACACCGTGTCCAGGTGCATGGCGGCACGGATCTTCGGCATGGCCGCGACGATCACGCGTTCCGCAGCGCCTTTCTTGAACAGCGTTGCCGCCAACTGGCTGATGGCCTGGCGCGAGGTGCGCTCGCTCATGCCGATCAACACGATGCCCTTGCCGATCGGCATGACGTCGCCGCCTTCCAGCGTCGCCTGCCCATGGTCTTCGGTCGGGTCGCCCCACCACACGTTCACCTTGCCGGCGAAATCCGGATGGAACTTGTAGATGGCGGTGGTGAGGATGGTTTCCTCATGGCGCGCGGGCCAGTACAGCGGGTTGAGCGTGACGCCGCCATAGATCCAGCAGGTCGTGTCACGCGTGTACAAGGTGTTGGGCAGCGGCGGCAGAAGGTATTCGGTGACGCCCGCGGCCTCTTTCACGATCTTCAGCGCCGCACCGCCCGCGCTCTCGGGGAATTCCAGCGTCGACAGGCCGCCAATCAGGGTTTCCGCCAGCTTGCGGTTGTCCAGACCCTCCAGGAAACTGCGCAGCTCGTCGATGAAGCCCAGGCCCACCTGGTTCGGCACCACCTGCTGGTCAAGGATCCACTTCTTGCCTTCGGGCACGGCCACGGTTTCGGCCAGCAGGTTGTGCATTTCCACGACGTCGACGCCGCGGTCGCGCATCTTGTTGACGAAGTCGAAGTGGTCGCGCTTGGCGTTGTCCACCCACAACACGTCGTCGAACAAGAGTTCATCGCAATTGCTCGGGGTCAGGCGCGTGTGCGCCAGGCCCGGCGCGCACACCATCACCTTGCGCAAGGTGCCTACTTCGGAATGGACGCCGAAGGCAGGAGCAGTAGTGGTGTCAGACATGGTGTTCGTCCTTGTTCGTGGGTCAGATGGTGATCCAGCCGGTGATCAGGCCATGGAGTGCGGCGATGGCGCCGATGACGGCAATGGCGAAGACCAGCCATTCCACCGGCGTGAAGAGTTGCTTGCCCTGTTCGCGGCGCGTCATGTAGTACAGCACCGTGCCCGGCGCGTAGACCAGGAAGCCGAGTACGAGGAACTTGAGGCCACCGGCGAACACCAGGAACAAGGTGTAGATGACGGCCAATACCGCGATCAGCAGATCCTTGTTGCGATCCTGCGAATTGACATCGTAGGTTTCGCGGGTGCTTGCCAGCTTGAATGCGAAGGCCGCCGACAACAGGTAGGGGATCAGGGAAAGATGGCTGCACAGCGACAGCGCGAAGGTGAAGGCATCGGCGGAGAACAAGGTGGCGATCAGCACCAGCTGGATCAGCATCGAAGTCATCAGCAGCGCGGTGGACGGCACCTGGTTCTTGTTTTCGTGCGCCAGGAAGGCCGGCATGTCCTTCTTCTTGGCCGCGATCGACAGCACTTCGGCCGACATCAGCGTCCAGGCGAGATAGGCACCCAACACCGAAATGACCAGGCCGACGCTGATGAAGATCGCACCCCAACGTCCCACGACTGACTCGAGTACGCCTGCCACTGATGGCTGGCGCAACTGGGCAATTTCGGCCTGCGGCATCACGCCGTAGGCGAGGATCGACACCGAGGCAAACAGGGCCAGGACGCCCAGGAAACCCATCACGGTCGCCTTGCCCACGTCCGAACGCTTCTCGGCAAAACGCGAATAGTTGCTGGCGCCCTCGATGCCCAGGAACACGAACACCGTGACCAGCATGGTCGCCTTCACCTGCGAGAACAAACCGCTGTAGCTGCCCGCTTCACCGCCACCCCACAGGTTGTTCGCGAATACGTCAGGCTTGAATGCAAACAGCACCAGGAACAGGAACACCAGCAGCGGGATGACCTTGGCGATGGTGACGATCTTGTTGATCGCCGCCGCTTCCTTCACTCCGCGCAGCACCATGAAATGGAACGCCCAGATGCCGATTGAAGACACCAGCACCGCCATCAATGTATTGCCCTCGCCAAACGCAGGGAACACGGCGCCGAGCGTCGACTTGATCAATATCCAGTAGGACACGTTGCCGACGCAGGCGCTGGCCCAATACCCGAAGGCAGAGAAGAAGCCGAGATACGGCCCGAAACCTGCGCGTGCATAGGCATACACGCCTGCATCGAGATCAGGCTTGCGACTGGCCAGGTTCTGGAATACCAGGGCCAACATCAACATGCCGGCGCCCGCGATGGTCCACGCGATCAACGCACCATAGACGCCAGTCGCCTGGGCGAAATTCCTGGGTATTGAAAACACACCCGCACCCACCATGCCACCCACCACCATGGCGGTCAGCGTGCCGAGTTTCATCTTCTGGTTTTCCGCCATGGCTTCAAGACTCCCCACAAGTCCAACATCGAAGTTACGGACTGCCCCGACCTATGCGTGACAATTTTTTAACACCTGCATGCACAGGATTTTTTGTTAGCTGGCTCACGTTACACCCCGGCCATGACAAGCGTCAACGCGATGCCTCAACGCAACACCCGGAAGCGGGTACGTGCCCATGCACCGTTCTCGGCCAACGCGGTGATGACATGGTCACCCGGCTCCGCATACTCGTGCTGGAACGATTGCCCTGCCTTCGTCTCCGCAATCCATCTTCCATCCAGCAACCATTGCACGCGTGCCTCGGTACCCAATGCACGCAATTGCAACCGCGCGGCATGCGTGCTGCCCGGTGCACGGGCGATAGTGGCACGGTCATTGATGCCTTCGATGCGCAACTCGGCGGATGCATCGCGGCCATCGTCGCGACAGTCAGCAGACAATGCAGGCAAGCGTGATTGCTGGCGTTCCTGTGCCGCCAGCCAGGGCGATGCAAGCGCAGGCCAGCGTGCGATTTCCGTACCGCGCGATACATGCGTCGCGCTGCAATCCGCGGAAAGGCGCAAGCCCGTGGTCGCGTCCACGTCGAAGCGCTCACGCCCCGCATTCCACAGGCGCGCATCGCGCTCCGGGAAGGTGGGTGGAATCACCCCATCCAGCGTCCACGCTTTCATCCTGCGTTGGCAGAGTTGCGGGGCATCGTCTTCGGGCGGCAGTCCCAGCGGCCAGCAGACTTCGGCCTGGGTCACGCCTGCCGGTGGTGGCACCGGCACCCCGTCGCTGCGCGCGCGCGGCAGGCTGTCGATCACCTCGAACATCAACGGCAGTGCCGTGACTGCACCGTACTGGCCGGGCAACGGCGTGCCGTCGGGACGTCCTACCCACACGCCAACCGTGTAGCGCCGCGTACCCCCAATGGCCCAGGCATCACGGAAGCCGTAACTGGTGCCTGTCTTCCACGCCACGCGCGGGCGCGAACCGATGTCGAACGTGCCCAGCCCATAGCCGGGCCGCGGATTGGATTCCAGCACCTCGCGCAGTATCCACGCCGCCCCGGGTGACATCACCCTGCGGTCAATGACCGGATCGGCCTCCGTGTAGCGCACGCGTCCGGCGACACCGGCACGATTGAAGGCAGCAAACGCGCCCACCAGTTCTTCCAGCCGCACGCCGGTGCCGCCGAGGATCATGGACAGATTGGGGCCACCCCCGGTCGGGTATTTCAATTCGATGCCGGCATTGGCCAGGCGCGCGGAGAAACGTGCGGGCCCAACCCGATCCAGCAGATCCACCGCGGGCACGTTCAACGACAGGCGCAAGGCTTCCGCCGCACCAATGGGACCGTTGAATGCGGAATCGAAGTTACCGGGCCGGTAACCACCGAATGTCTGCGGTGCATCGACCATCAGGCTCTCCGAATGGATGAGCCCATCATCCAGCGCAAGCCCATACAAAAATGGCTTGAGCGTGGACCCCGGTGAGCGCCAGGCCCGCACCATGTCGACGTGGCCCAGCCGCTGCTTGTCGCCGAAGCTGACCGAACCCACGTAGGCGCGCGCCTGCAGGCTTTCGTTGTCGATCACCAGCAAGGCGGCAGAGGTGCGTTCGGGCAGGCTGGAGAAGTACGAGGACACGCGTTCTTCCAGTGTGTGCTGCAGCTCGGGATCGATGCTGGATACGATGCGCGCGGCTTTGGGATTGTCCTGGTGCAGGCGCTCGGCCAGCAAGGCAGCGCTGAGTGGAGGCTTCAATGAACGCGCCACCACCGACTCGATGCTTGCGTCATCCACTTCCACCTGCGACCACACGCCGAGCGTGACCATGCGCCTGAGTACCTTGTCGCGCGCGATGCGTGCCGCCTCGGGATGCCGGTCAGGACGCAGGCGACTGGGTGATTGCGGCAGCACGGCGAGCAAGGCGGCTTCTGCCTGTGAAAGTCGCGTCGCAGGTTTTCCCAGGTAGGCCCAGCTCGCCGCTTCCACGCCTTCGATGGTGCCGCCGAAGGGTGCGCGTTCCAGGTACAGCTGCAGGATCTCGCGCTTGGACAGGTGTACTTCGAGTTGCACTGCGCGCAACAGCTGCTTGGCTTTTCCCCACGGCGTGCGCGTGTGCGGATCGAGGATGCGCGCCACCTGCATGGTGAGGGTGGAACCACCGGACACGATGCGGCCACCCTGCAGCCATTGCCCACCCGCGCGCAGCAAGGCCCACGGATTCACCCCGGGGTGTTTCCAGAACCAGCGATCTTCGTAGTTCAGCAGTGCTTGTAGGTAGAGCGGCGAGACGCTTTCTGGTGTCGCGGGATAGCGCCACACGCCATTGGAGTCCGCGAAGGCACGCAGCGGCGTGCCGTCACGTGCGACGACCAGCGTGCTGGTGTCGCGGGCTTTGGGAAGCGGTGGCGGAAAGGTGAAGTCGAGTACGAGCAACGTCACCAGGAAGGCGACGGTGCCCCAACGCAGCCATGGTAGAAAGCGGCGCATTCTTTCTTTCGCTTCCACTTTCACTCTCAGAACGTCATGACCAGCCATTAGGCTGTTGAAAACCCAGCGAACGCTGGAAGTGCTTTTCAACAGCCGCATGGCTGGTCACCCATTTTGACTTTGCTTGAATCATGCCGATGCAGGAACTAGGAGCAAGATCAAGATGGATCCCGGCTTTCGCCGGGATGACGTCGTCGTAGTTTTATTTCCCACTGCTGGCTATTCATGGTCGCTGGACGTTCAGCACGGTTGAGGCATCACGGCTGCACCACCGTGATCACCGCCGGCGACGACTTGCCCACGCCACGGATGTCCGGGCGGTACATGTCTTCGACCAGCGGTGGCGGCACGCTGTAGACGCCGGGCGTGACCGCACGCACAAGGTAGAAGACTTTGGCCGCCTGCCCGCGATCCAGCTTCAATGCCGCCACGTAGCGATCGTCGCGGAATTCCTCGTGCTTGATGTCAGCAGAACCGGAACGATCACTGATCCCGATGCCGTCTACCACCACGTCGGCCCATTGCTTGGCATCGCCCAGGTTGAAGTTCTCGATCTCCAGGCCCGCAGGCAACAAGTCGGTGAACAGGGCGTCGGGGATGCTGACATCCGGCGTGATGCTGACGCGCACGATCAATGCTTCGCCTTCCTTCAAGGTTCCACCCTTCCACTCCTTGCCGTCGGTGCTGTAGTACTTGCGCTCGATGCCGATCTGGCGATTGTCGAAGGCCGGCGGCGTGCGCGGGATGCCGGCGACCTCCATGCTGGCGAACATCGGCGGCTGGCCTTCGGGAACGAAGCGCATGCCGCGCGCCAAGGCGGCGTAGTCGAAGCTGCGGCCAAACAGCTTGGTGGCCGCGATGGCTTCGGTGGTGTCGCCGAGGCTGAAGGTGCCGGACACCAGCTTCTGCTGGTCGACCATCAAGGCCTTGCCCAGCCGCGCCAGTGCCACCTGCTCCTGCGTGCTCAGGTACATCCAGCCTGCGTTGCGGCGTGCGTCGAGTTCGCGACCCAATGAAACCGCGCGCGTGTCGTACTCGGGCTTGCTCAACTTGCGCTCGTGCACCAGCGCGATCATCAAGGCGTCATCGCGCAACTTGGTGCCGTAGTCACCCAGGAATTCGGGGCGACCTCCCTTCATTGCAAAAGCCTGGTCAATGGACTTCCGACCCCGATTCTTGTCGCCCTGCTGCGACAGTGCGATGCCCAGGTGCACCAAGGGCAAGCCGGTGAGGCTGTTGCCACGTTCGTTGTCATACAGCGCGCGCAGCGTGCCTAGCGGCGCACGGTTGACACGCGACAGCACGTAGCCGGCATACGCCTGGTTGGCGAACTTGAGGTGCTCGCGCTTGTCGGACCCGTAGAACTGCGCGCCACCTGCAAGCAGGTCTTCGCTCAAGCGCGCCAAGGCCTTCTGCAGCACGTTGTCAGGCACGGCGAAGCCGGCTTCCTTCGCATCCAGCAGGAACTCCACGATGTAAGGCGTCAATCCGGGACTGACATAACTGTCGTCGCCCCACATGGAGAAGTGGCCGCTGGATACCTGCATCGAGGCCAGGCGACCGAAGGCACCCTCCATGCGTTCGCGGCGCTTCTTCGCATCCAATCCGGGCACGCCGAGCAACTTCGCGGTCGCGTCATCCAGTTCCAACGCGGCATAGCCCTTGCTGGTGGTCTGCTCGGCGCAGCCATAGGGGTATTCAAGCGCGCCTTTCAATGCGCTGGCGAAGGGAATCGGCGGCAACGCGCTCACCATCATGCGCACGTTCACCGAGGCAGGCATCAAGCCATCGGCAAACGCGGTTCCCAGTTCAATGGGAGCCAGCGGATCCAACACGCGCGTCTGCGACCGCAGGACGGATGGCCACGCCGCGCGCACTGGCACGTCGTACTTGCGATCCACCTTGAAGCCACCGCCATCGACGCGAACGCGCACTTGCGCCGTGGTGTGTCCCTCACCGGCGACAAGCGGGAAGCTGAGCGTGGTCTTGGCATCCGTGCCGAGCTTGGCGCTGCGCGTGGCTTGTGCAATCGACAGTGGGCCTATGCCGTCCACGCGCACCTTGAAGTCACCCGGCTTGCCGGTGAAGTTCTGGATGTCCAGGGTCACCGTGCTCTTGTCACCGGGCGCGAGGACGCGTGGCAGGCTGGCTTCGGCCACGATGGGCGCACGCACCAGGGCCTCGCGGTCGACATTGCCGTAGCGGTCATCGGAATACACCAGTGCCGATACGCGCAAGGTGCCGTTGAAGTCAGGCATTTTCAGCTTCACGCGGGCGTTGCCCTTGGCATCCAGCTGCACCGGGCCGGCAAACAGATCCACGGTCTGCACGCGCGACGTGGGCCGCTTGGCCTGCGGCAACGCGGCCAGCGCCATGTCGCCACCGAAGCGGATTTTCGCACTGCCACCTTCGAAACTCTCGATCACGCGACCGTAGATGTCATAGGCATCCACGCCCAGGCGACGCTGGGCGAAGAACTGCGCATTCGCATCCGGCACCGGGAATCGGGTGATATTGAGGATACCCACGTCCACCGCCGACACCGTCACGTGCGCCTGCTTGCCGGCGAGCTCCGGCACGCTGACGGTGACGGGCATATCCTGCTCCGGTCGCATCTGCTTGGGCGCGGACAGTCCGACTGCGACGCGACGCGACCTGCGATCCATCGGCACGTGCGTCACGCCCACGGCACGCGCCGGGGTGATCTTGCTGGGCACGGAGCCACCACGGAACACCAGCGCCGTCACGTAAACGTCGTGGCGCTCCCAATCCTTGGTCACCGGGATTTCGAACGTACTGCCGGGCTTGGCGTCGATCTCCTGCACGTACAGCATGCGGTCGCTCTCCACCATCAACAGGCCCTTGCCCGGATGCGGTGGCGTGACCGTTACCTTGAGCGTGTCGCCCACCTTGTAACCGGTCTTGTCGAGGGCAAGCTTCACCTTGTCCGGGCGCGCATCCAGGCCACGGTTCTCGTCATCCCAGCTCCAGCCGGCGTTGAAGGGATAGCGCGTGGTCAGGCCCGTAGTGGGATCGAACACATCCAGGCGATAGCCGCCCCACTCCACCGGGTAATCAATCTTCGCGGCCGTCGCGCCGATATCGACCGTCTTGACCTCCAGGTTCTCGAAGCGCTGGGTGAAATCGTAGTCCCAGCCGCCGTCTGCGTCGTAATTCCAGTGGTAGTCACGGCGCTCACGCACCAAGGTCACCTTCAGGCCTTTCGCCGGCTGCGGCTTGCCTGCGGCATCCACGCGCACCAGCTCGAAGCGTGCGTTGCTGTTCGCGTCGGCACCGTCCTTGTCATCGAACAGCGGGCGCACGCCAACCAGCGCATTCGCCGGCCACAGCACGCGCTTCAGGGTGCGATTGACGGTGCGACCACCGGTTTCATACACGCTGCCGGAGACTACGGCGGCGATGGTGCTGGTGGGTTTCGCTTCGACAGGCAGCACGATGTTCTCCTGGTGCATGCCCTGTGCATCCAGCGTGGTGTCGATGACGTCCTTGGCTTCCTTGGGAAGACTCAGGGTGGGGTCGCCGAAGAAATAACCGGGCAACTGCTCCAGCGGGTGCTGCTCGACCGCCACCGCAAGTTTCGCGGTGAAGCGATTGCCATCCGCGGGTGCGCCATACAGGTAGGCGGCCGTAGCGGTGATGGCGAAGGGCTCGCCGGGTTTGAGCACGTCCTGCTTGGTATCCAGGTCCAGCTTCATGCGCTCGGGCAGGAATTCCTCGATGCGCAAGGTCATGCCCTGCACGGCATCCTTGCTGTCGGGATCCGTGCGGAATTCCACTTGCCACCGCCCGGTGGGCGCTTCGACCGGAATCACCTGCTCGAAGCTGAAATAGCCTTGCGCACCCGGCTGCAAGCGGGTTTCACGGAACACCTTGCCGTCGGGTTGTTTCAGGCGCAGGAACACCGGCTGCGGCTTGATGGGCTTGCCGTCGTTGTCACGCAATATGGCGTTGACACGCACGGTTTCACCCGGACGATACAGGTCACGTCCGGACCACGCGAACACGTCGAACCACGCCGCTTCGCGACCGGCGACCGAAAACTCGGAGAGATCCAGTGCCGGCTGGTTGAACGGCAGCATGGACACGTCCTTGCTGCGGCTCGCGGTCAGCACATGGCCGGCGTCCAGCGTGTACGTGAGCATGGCGTTGCCGTTGGCGTCGGTTTGTCCCTTCAGGAACACTTCGCCCTTGGCATCCAGCACGCGCAGCTCCACTCCACCCACAGCATCACCACTGTTCAGCGATGCCGTATGCACGAACAACTTGTCCTTGTAGGCACGCGCATGCAAGCCGATGTCGCTGACGGTGAAGAACGCGGTTTCGAACTCACCCGAGAACTTGCCGGTGCGTTTCATGACCGCGAAATACAGGCCGGGTTCCTGCAGTTCCTTGATGTCCTGGATCGGCAGGTAGGTCAGCAGGCGCTCATTCGGCTTGCCGCCTAACAGAAAGCGGTTGACGTAGACCGGCTCGGCCAGTTCGCCGATCGGCGTGTGCTCGTCATAGTCGCTGTCCAGATCCCAGCTGCCACGACGACCCCCGCGCTGGTACTCGGAAAAAAACTTGGGCAGGTTGCTTTCACTGACCTTGAGGAATTCGACATCGACTTCCCTGACGTTGATCGAGACCACCGGCAAGCCCCGGCTCTCGCGCGCCGGCAACACGCTGCCCTGCGAGGCGAAACCTACCGCCGGATCCAACTGGCCGGTGTGGACTTTTTCCTTCAGCTCCTTGCCGAGCAGGCTGCCATCGGCCGCCAGCAGGTTGGCACGCACCAGCACTTCGTAATCACGCGCCGCCTCCACGTACGGGAAGCGCAGGATCAGTCCCTTTTCATCCAGCACCCAGCTGCCCTTGACCGCGGCACCCTTGTCGTCGGTAACGGCCAGCAACGCATCGAAATCCTGCGAGCCCACCAACGGGCGCGTGAACTCCAGCGCGATGGAAAGATCGCCGTCGTTTTCATCCGGGTAGATGCTGGAGAGCCCGAAGCCCTTGACCTCCTGCTTCTGCGCCTTGATCGGCTCGCCACTGGGCGCGGGCAACTGCCCGGTCTCGTTGCGCTTGCAGGCACCCAGCGCCAGCAGCAGCAGTGCTGAAACGAAAAACGCGCGCATCCAGCGGATACGCGCGTTGGTCTTGCCCTGTGATGTGCATTCCATTTGCATTTCCCTGCCCAGGAGTTGTTGGCAGTATAGAACGCAAACCTGTTTGGTTCGGGGTCAAACCTTCTCACAATCGAGAAGTCATTTCCTTAGTCAGAAATACACATCGCACGCATGGACCGCTTGTGCCTCCCCCTTTGAAAAAGGGGGACCGAGGGGGATTTGCTCTCAGCGCAAAAGCAGATTCAAAAGCAAATGCCCCGTAGCCCCCTTTTGAAAAGGGGGCAAAGCAAGGGCAACCTGCTCAGGCCTGCGGACTTGGCGCTGAAGGCGACTCGGTTGCCTCGATGGAAGCATCCTCGTCATCATCCAGCGACGCATCCAGGCGCTCCACCGCCTGCAGGGTTTCATCCTTGGCCAGCTTGATCAGGGTGACGCCCTGGGTGTTGCGGCCGACCTGCGAAATTTCCGAGGCCCGGGTGCGCACCAGGGTGCCGCCATCCGAAATCAGCAGCACTTCGTGGTGGTCGGACAGCTGCACGGCACCGACCAGCTGGCCGTTGCGTGCCGAGGTCTGCAAGGCAATCACGCCCTGGGTACCACGACCCTTGCGCGGGTAATCCTCGACCGGCGTGCGCTTGCCGTAACCGCGCTCGCTGGCGGTGAGAATGTCGCCCTCGCCTTCCACCACGATCAGGCTGCGCACCTGCTCGCCCTTGGCCAGACGGATACCGCGCACGCCGGTGGTGTTGCGGCCGGTGCTGCGCACTTCCTTCTCGGCGAAGCGCACGGCCTTGCCGTTGGAGGCGAACAGCATGACGTCGCGGCTGCCATCGGTCATGGCGACACCGACCAGCGCATCGCCTTCGTCCAGGTTGATCGCGATCTTGCCGCGGGCCAGGCGATAGGCGAACTCGGTGAGCGGGGTCTTCTTGACCGTGCCGTCCTGGGTGGCGAACAGCACGAAGTGGCCTTCGTCGTATTCGCGCACCGGCAACACCGCCTGCACGCGCTCTCCCGCTTCCAGCGGAATCCAGTTGATGATCGGGCGACCACGTGCGTTGGAACCGGCTTCCGGCAACTGGTACACGGACAGCCAGAACACCCGCCCGCTGCTGGTGAACGTGAGCAGCGTGTCATGCGTGTTGACCAGCCACAGCTGGTCGATGAAATCCTCTTCCTTGGTCGCCGCCGCGCTGCGGCCACGGCCGCCACGGCGCTGTGCACGGTAAGCGCTGGCCGGCTGGCGCTTGGCGTAACCGGCATGCGACAGGGTCACGACCACGTCTTCCGGCTCGATCAGGTCCAGGATGTCGAGGTCTTCTTCACTGTGGCGGATCTCGCTGCGACGCGCATCGCCGAACTCTTCCTTGATGTTCAGCAGCTCGGTGCGGATCACTTCCAGCAGCACGTCCGGGTTTTCGAGGATGCGGATCAGGCCGGCGATGGTCTCCAGCAGTTCCTTGTATTCCTCGGTCAGCTTTTCCTGCTCCAGCCCGGTGAGGCGGTGCAGGCGCATTTCCAGGATCTGGGTCGCCTGTACTTCGGTGAGCTGGTACGCCCCGTCGAGGAAACCGACGCCGGGCGGCAGGTCTTCCGGACGCGAGGTGTCGGCGCCGCTGGCGGCCAGCAGCGCGCCGACCAGGCCTGGCTCCCAGGTCTTGGCCAGCATGCGCTCACGCGCTTCGGCCGGATTCGCCGAGGTCTTGATCAGTTCGATCATCTCGTCGATGTTGGCCAGCGCCACGGTCAGGCCTTCAAGGATGTGCGCACGCGCACGCGCCTTTCGCAGGTCGAAGATGGTGCGGCGGGTCACGACTTCGCGGCGGTGGCGGATGAACGCCTCCAGCATCTGCTTCAGGTTCAGCGTCTGCGGACGGCCGTCAACCAGCGCCACCATGTTGATGCCGAACACCGACTCCATCTGGGTCTGCTGGTACAGGTTGTTGAGCACCACGTCGGCCGAATCGCCGCGCTTCACTTCCATGTAGATGCGCATGCCGTCCTTGTCGGACTCGTCACGCAGCTCGCTGAGGCCTTCCAGCTTCTTTTCCTTCACCAGCTCGGCGATCTTCTCGATCAACCGCGCCTTGTTCACCTGGTACGGGATCTCGGTGACGATGATCGACTCACGGCCGGTGTCGTCATTGACCTCGATGGTGGCGCGGGCGCGCATGCGCACGCGGCCACGGCCGGTGCGGTAGCCGGCGACGATGCCACTGGTGCCGTTGATGATGCCGGCAGTGGGGAAGTCGGGGCCGGGGATGTACTGCATCAGGCCATCGACATCGATCTCGGGATCATTGATCAGTGCGATCAAGCCATCGATGACTTCGGTGAGGTTGTGCGGCGGGATGTTGGTGGCCATGCCGACGGCGATACCGGCGGAGCCGTTGACCAGCAGGTTCGGGAACCGGGTCGGCATGACCGTCGGTTCGTATTCTTTCTCGTCGTAGTTGAGCTGGAAGTCGACGGTTTCCTTGTCGATGTCCGCCATCAGCTGGTCGGTGAGGCGCGCCATGCGCGCTTCGGTGTAACGCATGGCGGCGGCGGAGTCGCCGTCGACCGAGCCGAAGTTGCCCTGCCCGTCCACCAGCAGGTAGCGCAGCGAGAACGGCTGGGCCATGCGCACGAGCGTGTCGTAGACCGACTGGTCGCCGTGCGGATGGTACTTACCGATCACGTCACCGACGATACGGGCCGACTTGAAGTGGGCCTTGTTGCTGTGCGCGCCAAGTTCGTTCATCGCGAACAGGACGCGGCGGTGGACGGGTTTCAGGCCATCGCGGACGTCGGGGAGCGCGCGTCCCACGATCACGCTCATGGCGTAGTCCAGGTAGCTGCGTCGCATCTCGTCTTCGAGGTTGACCGGGATGATTTCCTTGGCGAGTTCTGCCATTCGGGTTCCGTCTTCTGGTGGTTTATTCGGTCAACGATTTTTGGTCAAAGCCGGTGCTGCCGAAGCAGGTTCGGAGCGCCGGAAATCGATGGGATTTTCAACTGCGGAATGGTAGCACAGATGGGTGCCTGGAAGCAGTCTCTTTGTGCCTGAAAAACAGGCACTTAGGACGCCGGAATGGGCTAAATACGACATCTGGCAAACAATCGAAATAGAAGGCCGTCATCCCGGCGAAAGCCGGGACCCAACTTCTCGACGACGGATAATTGGGTCCCGGCTTTCGCCGGGATGACGGCCCTGGTTTTTTTGTAGAGCCGGGCGTGCTCGGCTGCTCTTGCCTGGACGCTGGAAGCAGCCGAGCAAGCTCGGCTCTACAACGATGGGATCAACCGAACGCCGCGCGCATCCTGGTGGCCGTCGGCCGCTCGATCACGCCCTTCTCGGTCACGATGGCATCGATCAGTTCGCCCGGGGTAACGTCGAACACCGGGTTCCAGGCGCGGATGCCTTCGGCGACGATGCGTACGCCCCCTATTCCCAGCATTTCCGACGCGTCGCGCTCCTCGATCTCGATCAGGTCGCCGCTGGCCGTGTCCATGTCCACCGTGGAGGACGGCGCCACGACCATGAATTTCACCCCATGGTGGCGCGCGGCAATCGCCAACTGGTAGGTGCCGATCTTGTTGGCAGTGTCGCCATTGGCGCAGATGCGGTCGGCACCGACCACGACCCACTGCACCGCGCCCGTCTTCATCAAATGGGCAGCAGCGGAATCGGCGATCAAGGTCGCATCGATGCCATCCTGCTGCAGTTCCCACACCGTCAGTCGCGCACCTTGCTGCCACGGCCGGGTTTCGTCGGCGAACACACGTTCGATACGCTCCTGTGCGACACCCGCGCGTATCACGCCCAAGGCCGTGCCGAAGCCCGCCGTGGCGAGCGAGCCGGTGTTGCAGTGGGTCAGCACGCCACTGCCCGGCGCGATCAGCGCGGCACCCAGCGCACCCATGTGGCGATTGGCGGCGAGGTCTTCGGTGGCGATTGCGTCAGCCTCACGCTCCAGCACCTGCAGCCAGTCGGCACCTGCCGGCCGAAGTGCGCGACGCATACGCGCCAGCGCCCACGCCAGGTTGACGGCCGTAGGACGTGCCGCGTTGAGGCGCTGCAATGCAGGTTCAAGCTTCAGCGCCGCCTCGGCACCGTCGGTTGCTTCGATCTCGCGTGCCGCCAGCACGACGCCCCAGGCCGCGGCGATGCCGATCGCGGGTGCACCGCGCACGGCGAGCGCATGGATGGCAGCGGCCACGGCGTCACTGCTGGTGCAGGCCAGGTATTCCACCGTGAATGGCAGCAGGCGCTGGTCAAGCAATTCCAGCGCGGCGCCCGTCCAGCGGATCGGGCGGACATGGTCGTAACGTGCGTAGTCGATATCGTGTGTCATGGCCGAAGTTTAACCGCCCAAGCCAGACATCGCGTTACAGAACCCACCGTAGGAGCGCCCCATGGGCGCGAGCTTTTGATTTTGATCCTGGATCGACGAGAAAGAGCTCGCGCCCATGGGGCGCTCCTACCGTCAGGCATGGGAAAAATCGAAGGCCAGCACGTCGGCGATGCGGTCCGTGCCCAGCATCGCCATCAGCAGGCGATCCACGCCCAGGGCCACGCCTGCGCACTCCGGCAGGCCTTGCCCCATGGACGCGAGCAGGCGCTGGTCGAGTGGCGGCAAGGACGCAATTCGCGCCTCTCGGGTCGCGAGATCGCGCTGGAAACGCTGGCGCTGTTCCTGCGCATCGGTGAGCTCATGGTAGCCATTGGCGAGCTCGTGGTGGCCGAGGTACAGCTCGAAGCGCTCGGCCAACGGAGGATCGCCAGGACGTATCTTCGCCAGCGCGCATTGCGTCGCCGGCCAATCGCGCACCACGGTGATCCGATCATGCGGAAACTGCGGCTGCAGGCGGTGGGTGATCAGCAGATCCAGCCAGTCGTCGCGCGTCAATCCACTCCCATCGGTGGAAGCGTCGCCCAGAGCCGCACGCAATGCTTCATCGGAAGCAGTAAATGGATCAAGGCCAAGGCCTTGCTGGAACAATTCGCGGTAGGTCAAGGAGACCACGTCGGCTTGGCGACGAAGCAGGCCCAATGCACGCTGCACCAGCTCGACGGTTTCATCGATCAGTTGCAGATGATCCCAACCCAGCCGGTACCACTCCAGCATGGTGAACTCGGGATTGTGGCGGCCGCCGGCTTCGCCATTGCGGAATACGCGACCCAATTCGTAACAGTCGCCGACGCCGGCAGCCAGCAAACGTTTGAGCGGATATTCCGGCGAGGTGCGCATCCAGCGCGTACGCGAACCGGCATCGACATGGCCGGTGAACACGGTGGTGAAACTTTCGATGTTGGGTTCGGTATTGCCCGCTTCAGACAAAACGGGCGTCTCCACTTCCAGCACATCACGCTCGGCAAAGTACAGGCGAAACAGCGCATTCACCGCAGCGCGCAGGCGTATCGCGTCAAGCCGCAGCTGGGTCATCGATGCACGCAGTGCATGTAGGAGCGACGTAAGTCGCGAATGGAATAGGCATGCAGCCTACAGTCGCGACTTACGTCGCTCCTACGCGCTGTCCATACCGCTCTCACGTATTTCGCTCCAGGAAATCCAGCAATCTCGCTTCATCCCAGACTTCAATGCCGAGCTCTTGCGCCTTTGCCAGCTTCGATCCAGCCGCTTCCCCTGCAATGACCAGGCTGGTCTTCTTCGACACGCTACCTGCCAACTTCGCCCCTAATGCTTCCAGCTTCGCGCCTGCTTCATCGCGGCTCATCGACGACAAACCGCCGGTCAGGACCACTGTCTTGCCGTCCAATGGGCCCGCAGCCGTTTCCTCACTCTCAGGCGTGATGGCGAGCAGCCGTTCGACGGCCTCTGCGCCACGCAGCAGCAGGGCGGCATTGTGCGGCTCGTCCAGCCAAGCCGCCAGGGCATTGGCGGACTCGGAAGGCAAACCAGCAATGACGAAATCGTGGGCCGGTGCATCCACGAGGGCTTGCACACTGGTGAATGCATTGCCCAATTGTTCGGCACGGATGCGCGTGACTTTCGGAATTTCCATATCCACCAGCAAGGTCGCGAGGTCGAGGCCGTTGCGCAGTTTCGCGATCGGCGCGTGGGCATCCGAAATCACCACCCCGCGCGCCAGCAATTCGTCGATCACCTGCTGGTTGCCAGGCTGGTCGAGGAAATGGCCAATGGAACGCGCCACTTCGCCACCCACGTCCGGCACATGCTTGAACAAGGGCCATGGCAGGTGGCGGATAAGTTGCAGGTCACCAAACCAGTTGGCCAGTGCCTTGGCGGTGCTCTCGCCCACATGCTGGATGCCGAGCGCGAACAGGAAACGCTCCAGCGTGGTCGCACGGCTGCGGTCGATCGCCTCGATCAGGTTGTCCGCCCACTTGCTGGCGACTTTGCCGGCCTTGACGGTTTCCGGCGTCGTATCGTCACGCTCGTCCGCGCGACGCTTCATCTCCAGCAAATCGTCCAGCGTCAACTTGTAGAGATCCGCGACCGAGGCGACGTAGTCCAGATCGCACAGATCCTCGATGTAACGATCACCAAGCCCCTCGATGTCCATGGCACGCCGCGATGCGAAATGGCGGATGGTTTCCTTGCGTTGCGCGGGACAGCTCAACTCACCGGAACAACGCCATACGGCTTCGCCTTCCTCGCGCACGATTTCCGATCCGCAGATCGGGCATGTGGTGGGCATGGCCCACGGCACGGTCCCGGCAGGACGCTGCTCCAGCATCACGCCTGCCACTTCCGGAATCACATCACCCGCACGGCGCACGATCACTGTATCGCCTACGCGCACGTCCAGGCGCGCGATCTGGTCGGCATTGTGCAGGGTGGCGTTGGTCACGACCACGCCCGCGACCTGCACTGGCTTCAGGCGCGCCACTGGCGTCGCTGCACCGGTGCGGCCGATCTGGATTTCGATCGCTTCGACCGTGGTCGACTGTTCCTGCGCCGGGAATTTGTGGGCGATCGCCCAGCGTGGCGCACGCGAGACGAAACCCATTTCACGCTGGCCCGCATAGTCGTCCAACTTGTAGACCACGCCATCGATGTCGAACGCCAGCGCATCGCGCTTTTCGCCGATCCGTTTGTAGTACGCGAGCAGTCCTTCTACGCCCTCCACCACGTCGGCTTCCGCGCTGACCGGGAAACCCCATTCACGCAGTTGCTGCAGGCTGGCCGAGTGGGTCTCCGCGAGGTCACCGCCCTCCACCAGGCCGAGGCCATAAGCGAAGAACGCCAGCGGCCGCTGCGCGGTAATGCGTGGATCCAGTTGCCGCAGCGAACCGGCGGCGCCGTTGCGCGGGTTGGCCAACACTTTCCCGCCATGCAGGCGGGCGTGTTCGTTGTAGGTCTCGAAGGCGGCGCGCGGCATGTACACCTCGCCGCGCACTTCCAGGACCTCAGGCCAGCCGCTGCCGCGAAGATGCAGCGGGATCGCCTTTACCGTGCGCAGGTTGGCGGTGACCTCCTCGCCCGACGCGCCGTCGCCACGCGTCGCACCCTGCACGAAGGCGCCGTGCTCGTAGCGCAGGCTGATGGCCAGGCCATCCAGCTTGGGTTCGGCAGAAAACGAAAGGATGGGACGCTCCAGCTTTTCGGCGATGCGACGCACGAAGTCGTGGATTTCCTCGTCGCTGAAGGCATTGCCCAGCGACAGCATGGGAATGGCATGGCGGACTTCGGCGAACTTAGCCGAAGGCGCGTTGCCGACGCGTTGCGTGGGTGAGTCCGGGGTTATCAGTTCCGGATGTGCGGCTTCCAGTTCATCCAGCTCGCGTAGCAGGCGGTCGTACTCGGCATCCGGAATCGTGGGCTCGTCGAGGACGTGGTAACGGTAGTTGGCGTCTTCGAGTTGCTGGCGGAGTTGGAGGGCGCGGGTGGCGGGTGTGGTCATCTGTCGGGCGGCTTATTGAACCCTTCTCCCCTCGGGAGAAGGTGGCGCGCAGCGCCGGATGAGGGTGCGGCGGAATCAGCGTAGTTCGAGCATCAGGATTCCGCCGAACCCTCACCCCAACCCCTCTCACCTTTGGACACCCTTCGGGCGCCGCAGGAGAGGGGTTCTTTCACCAGCGCGGCGCCTTGGTCAGCGGCGGCGCTTCGTGCTGGCGGTCGTAGCCGCGGAGTTCCTCGCGGATGTGCTGGATGCGTTGGCGGCCCAAGGTGTTGCGGCTGTCGTCCAGCACCACGCCGTTCAACAGTTCCGCCATGCGTTCGACATTCGGCAACAGCTTCTCCCAGGCTTCCAGCGCGGTGATCGGCGCCGGCAGGGTCAGGAAGAACGCGATGGCCGGCGTCTCCAGTTCGCGGATGTTGGCCATGTCGAAACTGCCCGGCTGCATGATGTTGGCCATGCTGAAGATGGGGCCGCGCTCGGGATGGTTTTCCACCAGGCGGTGGAACACGTTCATGTGGCCGAAGGTGAGGCCGGTCTTCTCCGCCGCTACCACGATGTCTTCGCCACGAAGCGTATGCCCTGCCCTGGCTGCGACGTAGAGGGAAACGATCTTGTCGAAATCCTGGTCGGGGCGCTTGCCAAGGTCGCTGTCCGTTGCGGCGTGCGCGCCGGGCAGGCCCAGTTCCGGCTGGCTGACCGCGTCGCCGCTGTAGTCGGCCACGCTGCCATCGCTGTTGAAGGAATCGGCAATGCTCGGCTCGACCCGTGTGCCGTCACGTTCGGCGGGCTCGATGCGCTTGCCCTGTTTCGGCTTCTTGGGCCGCCCGAAGAAGATGATGGTGGCGATGAGGATGACGCCGGCCACCAGGATGCCAATGCGGAGCAAGGCCATGTCGGACATTTATCGGGTACTCCATGCAGGGTTCGCCACGGGGGTCACGTCGCCTTGGATCATGTCGCTTTGGATCATGTCGCTTTGGATCATGTCGCATTGAATCACGCCACTTTGAATCATGCCGCCGAAACTCATGCGGCGCCCGCCAGACGCGCGGCTTCTTCCAGGTCCACCGACACCAGTCGGCTCACACCCGGCTCACGCATGGTAACGCCACTGAGCTGGTGTGCGGCCTCCATGGTCGCCTTGTTGTGGCTGACGAACAGGAACTGCACCTTCTCGCTCATTTCCTTGACCATGGCGGTGAAGCGGCCGACGTTGGCCTCGTCGAGCGGCGCGTCGACTTCGTCCAGCAGGCAGAACGGCGCGGGATTGAGCTGGAAGATCGCGAACACCAGCGCCACCGCGGTCATCGCCTTCTCGCCACCGGACAGCAACGAAATGTTGGAGACGCGCTTGCCAGGTGGGCGCGCCATGATGGCCACGCCGGTGTCCAGCAGGTCTTCGCCCGTCAATTCCAGATAAGCATGGCCGCCGCCGAACAGGCGCGGATACAGCTCCTGCACGCCGGAGTTCACGCGGTCGAAAGTGTCCTTGAAGCGACCGCGCGTTTCGCGATCAATCTTGCGGATGGCTTCTTCCAGGGTCTCCAGCGCCGAGGTGAGGTCGGCGTTCTGCGCCTCCAGGTATTCGGAACGCTGCGAGGCTTCGCCGAATTCGTGGATCGCGGCCAGGTTCACCGGCTCCAGGCGGCGCATCTTGCCGTCGATGCTGCTGACGGCCTGTTCCCAGTCCGCCAGTGCGGCGACTTCGGGCAGGCTGTTGATGACGTCTCCCAGCACGAAACCGGCGTTCACTACGGCGGACGAAAGCTGCTCCGCCTTCAGGCTCAAGGCCTGCTGGTCGAGCTTGCGCTGTGAGATGACCTCGCGCTGGGTAATGGCTTGTTCGTCACGCTGGTGGCGGACCTGTTCGAAGCCGCGCAGGTCGTTGTCGATGCCTTCCAGCGCCGCCCTCGCCTCGCCCAATGCGCGATCGGCCAACACGCGCTGCTCGAGGGCGGCCTGGCGCTCGTTCTCCAGCGATTCCACCGGCGAATCACCGGCACTGAGCTGCGAGGAAAGGTCACCGAGGCGCGAATCCAACTGGCCGCGCTGGCTGCCCATGCGTTCAAGCGCCTGGCTCAAGGCAACGATCTGGGTACGCTGCGATTCCAGCGTCAAGGCCAGTGCATGCGCGGTGTCGCGGGAATTGCGCGCGGCGTCGCGGGCGGCATCGCGCGCTTCGGCCAGCTGGCGGCGCTCGGTATCCAGCGACTGTCGTGCGGTTTCCAGGTCGGCCATGCGGGTGATGGCGTCTTCCAGCTTGGAACGTGCCTCGCGGGCCTGTTCGCGGCTGGTGTCCAGTGTTTCATGCAGCTGCAGCAGTTCGCCATCGATGCGGTCGATGCGGTTGCGGGCCGATTCCACCTTGCCCTGCTGGCTTTGCAGCTGGCCGGCGAGTTCAGCGACGCCGCGATGTGCGATGTACAGCGCGCGCTGGGCGTCCTCGCGATGCTGTTCCGCGGCCAGCAACTGGTCACGGAAACTGGTGAGCAACTGGTCCAGCTCACCCTCGCGCTTCTGCAATGCTTCGATTTCCACGCGTAGTGACTGGATGTCGCGCTCGCGCAACAGTGCACCCTGCTTGGCGGCGCCGGAACGCAGCACGCGTACCCAGCCGGCACCCATGCGCTCGCCGCTGCGGGTGATGACGGAGTCGCCGTCCGCAAGCTGCGGCAACAGGCGGCGCGCTTCGGACAGGTCTTCGGCGACGTGCAGGCGCGCCAGCAGGCGACGGATCGCGAGCGGCCCTTGCACTTTGGCAGCGAGCGACGTGGACGCAAACGACGAACCATCGTCGTCCGACGACACCAGGGCGATGCGGCCTTCGCCAAGTTCGCCGAGCGCATCCACCAGTGTCTCGGGCGCGTCGATGAGCACGCCTTCGATGAGTTGGCCCAGCGCGCCTTCGACCGCATTTTCCCAACCGGACTCGACGACGAGTTTCTCGCCGACGCGTGCGGCGGAATCCAGCCCGCGCGACTTCAGCCAAGCCACGGCCGCGCCCTGCTCCTGGCCCAGCGCAGCATGTTGCAGGGTTTCCAGCGAGGACAGGCGGCCGCGGGCGGCCTGCGTGGCCTTGCGTACTTCGGCCAGTTCCGACTGCGCGCCGCGCTGCTGTTCCTGCAGGGCACCCACGCCTTGCTTGCGGGTTTCCAGGTCGGTGTTGAGGCCGTCCAGCGAGGCCTTCTGGGTTTCATGCTGCTGCTGTGCCTGCTCGAACACAGCCGCCAGCGCGTCCAGGTCCAGCCCGCTGCGTTCGCTGGTCAGCACGTCGCGACGACGGTCGGCTTCCAGCGATTGCTTGTCCAGGTAATCGACGCGGGTGCGTTCGACTTCACCGGCGCGCGCGGCTTCGGCGGATTCACGGCTATGGGTTTCCCAACGCTGCTGCCAGTCCTGCAGCTTGGCCTCGGCGTCACGCAGGGCCTCCTGCTTGTACTGGTCGTTTTCCTGCAGCTCCGCGAGTTGCGGCTCGGCTTCATCGACGGATGCGCGCAATACGCCGAGGCGGGTTTCATCGCCGCTGATGTGCTGGCCCAGTTCGTTGAGTGCACTCAATGCTTCATCGCGCGCCTTCTGCAGGCGCTCGGCGAGTTCGCGCTGGTGCTGGATCTGCTGTTCGATGCGGGCGAGCGCGCTGCCCACCTGGTAGACCTCACCCTGCGCCTTGTTCAAGGCGTCGCTGGCGGATTCGCGACCGACGCGGCCGGTTTCCAGCTGGCGTTCGGCTTCGCGCTGCTCGGCGATCAGCTGCTGCAGCTTGGTCTCTTCCTGCGACAGGCCCTCGCGCAACTTCTGCAACTGGCCGTCGAGGCCGCGGTATTCCAGCGCCTTCCACTCGGCATCCTTAACCTTGCGCTCTTCCTGCAGGGCCTGGTACTGCTCGGCCTGCTTGGCCTGGCGCTGCAGGTGGGCGAGTTGCTTGGTGATTTCCTCGCGCAGGTCGCCCAGGCGGTCGAGGTTTTCGCGGGTGTGGCGGATGCGGGTTTCGGTTTCCTTGCGGCGCTCCTTGTACTTGGAGATACCGGCGGCTTCTTCCAGGTACACGCGCAGGTCTTCGGGGCGGGCCTCGATGATCTGGCTGATCATGCCCTGCTCGATGATGGAGTAGCTGCGCGGGCCCAGGCCGGTGCCCAGGAACAGGTCGGTGATGTCGCGGCGGCGGCACTTGGTGCCGTTGAGGTAGTAGTTGCTGGTGCCATCGCGGCTGACCAGGCGCTTGACCGAGATTTCGTTGAAGGCGGCGAATTCGCCGGCGATGGTGTGGTCGCTGTTGTCGAAGATCAGCTCGACGGTGGCCTGCGATACCGGCTTGCGCGCCGCTGAGCCGGAAAAGATCACGTCGGTCAGCGAATCACCACGCAAGCGGCTGGCCGAACTTTCGCCCATCACCCAGCGCACGGCATCGATGATGTTGGACTTGCCACAGCCATTGGGACCGACCACGCCGGTCATGTTGGTGGGCAGATGCAGCGTGGTCGGATCGACGAAGGATTTGAAACCGGACAGCTTGATCGTGGAAAGGCGCATGCGGCGTCGGATTCCGGGCATCGCGACCGGGGTGGCCGGCGCGCTGCCGCAAGTGTTGGATGGGATTAAGTTATACCTTCAACTTGTTGACCAGGTTGAAGATATTGCACGGAAACAGACGTGCACGTCGTCCAGTATAACCGCGCACGGCACGCGCAGGACCCGGTTCCCCCACCCGCTCGACACACGACCTGCAGCGACTTGGCCAAGCAAGACGGCGCCAACCCCGCGCGTGGTCGCCAGGACTTCCCGCGGGCCGCACTGCCCCCTATTCGTGCTGCAGATTGAGTCGCACGCCTTTCACGGTGGATTCGACCAGGGCGAGCTCGAAATTCGGCGTCTTGTCGCGCTTCTTCACCAGGACGTCTTCGCCATCGTCGACCTCGACCTTGAATCCCTTGCCCAGCTTCTCCTTCAGGGTCTTGCTGATGAGGCTGGCGATGGCGTTCTCGCCCTTGCCGTCAGTCACGGGAATTTCGACCGTGATGATCTCGTATCCAATCGGCGTCAGCGCCAGGGTAATGGTGCCGTCCGAATTCGCGCCGCCGCTCACTTCGATGCGCCACTTGTTGGAGGGGCTGGCCCATGCGAGCGAGGTGCATGACAGGAGCAGCAGCGACAGGGCCAAACGGCGTGCAAGGGATGGGTTCCGGGTGTTCATGTGCGTACTCCGGGTGGCGGGTGGCGGACAGGAACACTAATGTTAGCCGAGTAACACTTGCTTGCCTTACTCAGGCCGCCTGCATGCGCTGGCCACTGGCCGGGTCGAAGAAATGCAGCGCGTCGGCATCCACGTGCATGGCCACTCGTTCGCCGGGCTGCGGCAGGCTTCGCGGCGACATGCGGGCGACCAGGGGATGCGCACCGGCGCGAAGGTTGAGGAATACCTCGTTGCCGACGGGTTCCACCACTTCTACACCTGCCTCGAAGCTTCCGGGGCCGCCGTCGCTGGGCTGCAGGTGCTCCGGGCGAATGCCGACGGTCACCTGTCCGTCCAGCCAGCGCGGGTCGACCTTCGCGCCAGCCAGCGGAATGCGGGTGCCGTCCTCAAGGTCAAGCGCGAGGCCATCCGCCTGCACCAGCCTGCCTTGCAGCAGGTTCATCGCCGGACTGCCCAGGAAACCGGCGACGAACAGGTTCGCAGGCTTCTCATACAGGGCCATGGGCGAATCGATCTGCTGGATCTCGCCGTCCTTCAGCACCACGATGCGCTGGCCCAGGGTCATGGCTTCGACCTGGTCGTGGGTGACGTAGATCATGGTGGTGCCCAGTTGGCGATGCAGGCGCGCGATCTCGGTGCGGACCGAATGGCGCAGCTTGGCGTCCAGGTTGGACAGTGGCTCGTCCAGCAGGAACACCGACGGCTCCCGCACCAGCGCACGACCCAGCGCAACGCGCTGGCGTTGCCCGCCAGACATCTGGCCGGGACGCTTGTCCATCATCGCGGTCAGGCCCAGCGTCTCGGCCGCCGCCTTGATGCGCTTGTCGATGGTGGCCTTGTCGTGCTTGCGCAGCTTGAGGCCGAAGGCCAGGTTCTCCGCAACGGTCATGTGCGGGTACAACGCGTAGCTCTGGAAGACCATGGCGATGTCGCGGTCCTTGGGTGCCACGTCGTTGACCACGCGGTCACCGATGGACAGCGTGCCGCCCGAGATGTCTTCCAGCCCGGCGATCATCCGCAGCAGCGTGGATTTGCCGCAGCCGGAAGGACCGACAAGCACCATCAACTCGCCGTCGGCGACTTCAAAACTGGCGCCATGCACGGCCACCTGGCCGTTGTCGTACACCTTGCGAACGCGATCGAGTTGGACGCTGGCCATCATGTCTCCGGCAATGGATTACAGATTGTCGCCGGCCCTCCCGGTGACGCCGTGCAAGCATGTGCTGGCGTAGGCCGCCGTGCACCTGCCTTCGTTCTGGTAACCGCCCCTGGCCGATTCCACCTGCCCGAAGCATGCGGTATTCTGCCATGTAACCGTTTTCATGGCGCAAGGCCCTGCCTGTCGCCACCGCATACCGACACTGCCGGAGGGGCCATGTCGACCCTCCACCCCTCCCCGGCCACATGCAGCCGGGATGGCCGCACGGCAGCCTGCGCCAGCGCCGAATGGCTGCCCTCCCACGCAGGAGCCCCGATAAGGGATCCCACGGCGGAAACGCAACGCGACGACGATTCGCTGCTGGCCGCATTGATCCGGCGGTCATCCAGCGCAAGCCGCTGCAGCATGACTGTCGATGCATCGCAAACAGGACATGCGGCGGCGTGCTTCCCATGTGACATGACTGACATTGCCATCGATGCCATTCCAGTGGAGCGCTTGCGGAGCGCAATGGAATGCATGCAACAAACGCAGCACTCGATTGCCACGGACCAGCACCGACGCGGGTTCGCCTGGGATCACCCGCCATGCCTGCCACGGACGGTATCGCAGCACCGGGAAGCAGGGGCATACGTATGCGAAAGTCGTCGGCAGCTATTCCCGCGAGGACTAATGGACAGGCCGCAAAGGACACGGGCGTACTCCACACGGACGCGTACTGTCCACATCGAAACACGCAGCCGTACAAGCGGGGACAGCCCACGCTATCATGCGACGGTTGCCGCCAGTCACGGCGCAACGCCAGCCAACGGGGACGACTGACGCGCATGCAGCGGAACACTCTTTGCAACCCTGATCACGCGAAGTACTCCCGATGAGTGGCACCGGCACGACGAAAACCGGACACGTGCTGCTTGCCGATATCGGCGGCACCAACGCACGTTTCGCACTGGCCGATACCTCCTCGGAAACACCGCTGATCGTGGACAGCGTGGAAGGGTTTTCCGTCGCCGATTTTCCTTCCCTGGCCGATGCCGCCAAGCACTACCTCGACCAGACCGGTGCTACCGCGCAGAACGGCGTGTTCGCCGTCGCCGGCCGCGTGGATGGCGACGTGGCGCGGATCACCAACCATCCCTGGGTGATTTCGCTTTCGCGCACGCGCGCGGCGCTCGGTTTCGACGAACTCAAGCTGGTCAATGATTTCGCCGCGCAGGCCATGGCGGTCTCGTTGCTCACCTTGGACGACGTGGTCGCGATTGGCGGTGCAAGCTGGTCGCCAGCGGCGTCCAACAAGAACAGGACGTATGCGGTGATCGGCCCGGGCACCGGCCTGGGCGTGGGCGGCTTGATCCAGCGCGATGGCCACCGTTATCCGCTGGAAACCGAGGGCGGCCATGTCAGCTTCCCGCCTGGCACGCCCGAAGAAATTGAAATCCTCAAGCGCCTTTCGCAACAGTTCGGCCGCGTGTCCAACGAACGCCTGATCTGCGGCCCCGGACTGGTGAACCTGCACCGCGCGCTCAGCGAGATCGCAGGCGAAGACCCGGGCCCCATGCAACCCGCCGATGTCACCGCGCGTGCCGCCGAGGGCGATGCGCGCTGCATGCGCACGCTGGATGTGTTCTGCGCGGTATTCGGCGCCATCTCGGGCGACCTGGTGCTCAGCGCAGGGGCCTGGGACGGCGTGTTCCTCACCGGCGGCCTGGTGCCCAAGCTGCTGTCGTCGCTGCAGCATTCCGGCTTCCGCCAACGCTTCGAACACAAGGGCCGGTTCTCGCCTGCCATGGCCCGCGTGCCCACCCTTGCGATCGTGCATCCGCGTCCGGGCCTGCTGGGCGCCGCCGCCTTTGCAGTGGAAAGCTTCGGCCAGAAACCCTGAGCCACCGGACCATAGCGGCAATGCAATAAAGTGGTATTGCTCTGGTTTTATTCCATGCACGGAAATAAAACCGGTTAGCGGCTAAGATAGGCAAGACGGACGCGGCTCGGCGTTGAAATCATCCACTGGTACTTTTGTGGTATTTCATTGCGCCTGCCGACACGGGAGCAAGATGTCCCCGTCGTCGCCCTTTCCTCACGCAGCCAGCCTTCGCCATGACCCTGCACCCCCAGCTCCACGCAATCACCGAACGCATCCGCAAGCGCAGCGCCGATTCGCGCAGCGCCTACCTGGCGGGTATCGACGCCGCGCATCGCGAAGGCCCCAACCGCACACGCCTGAGCTGCGGCAACCTGGCCCACGCCTTCGCGGCCAGCGGCACGACCGACAAAGGCCGCCTGCGCGCCGACATCACCCCCAACCTCGGCATCATCAACGCCTACAACGACATGCTGTCGGCGCACCAGCCGTTCGAGCACTACCCGGAAATCGTGCGCCAGCTCGCCCGCGAACTCGGCGCCACCGCGCAGGTCGCGGGCGGCGTGCCGGCCATGTGCGACGGCGTGACCCAGGGCCGCCCGGGCATGGAGCTGTCGCTGTTCTCGCGCGACAACATCGCCCAGGCCACGGCGATTTCGCTCAGCCATGACATGTTCGACGCCGTCCTGTACCTGGGCGTGTGCGACAAGATCGTACCCGGCCTGTTGATCGGCGCCCTCGCCTTCGGCCACCTGCCGGCGATGTTCGTACCGGCCGGCCCGATGACGCCCGGCATTCCCAACAAGAAAAAAGCCGAAGTCCGCGAACGCTACGCCGCCGGCGAAGCGACGCGCGAAGAACTGCTGGAAGTTGAAGCCGCTTCCTACCATGCGCCAGGCACCTGCACTTTCTACGGCACCGCCAATTCCAACCAGGTCCTGCTGGAAGCCATGGGCCTGCAGCTGCCGGGCACGTCCTTCGTCAATCCCGACACACCGCTGCGCGACGCATTGACCCGTGCCTCGACGGAGCGCGCCCTGCGCATCACTGCACTCGGCGACGACTATCGGCCCATCGGCCACCTGATCGACGAACGCGCCATCGTCAACGCCATGGTCGCGCTGATGGCGACGGGTGGTTCGACCAACCACACCATCCACTGGATCGCGGTCGCGCGCGCCGCCGGCATCATGCTGACCTGGGACGACATGGACGATCTTTCCCGGATCGTTCCGCTGCTCGCCCGCGTGTACCCCAATGGCGAAGCGGACGTGAACCGTTTTGCTGCGGCAGGCGGCACCCAGTTCGTGTTCCGCGAATTGATCGATGCCGGCCTGATGCACGGCGACATCGCCACCGTCATGCCCGGCGGCATGCGCGCCTTCTGCGACGAGCCGCGATTGACCGAAGGCAAACTGGACTACGTGCCCGGCATTGCCAAGAGCGCAGACGAAGCCGTGGTGCGCCCGGCCGGTGACGCCTTCGATCCGCAAGGCGGCCTGCGCCTGCTGCGCGGCAACCTGGGTCGTTCGCTGATGAAGATTTCGGCGGTGAAGTCCGAGTACCACGTCATCCAAGCGCCCGCCGTGGTCATCGACGACCCGCGCGCACTCAACAAGCTGCATGCCGCCGGCGTGCTGCCGCAGGATTTCATCGCCGTGGTGCGCTACCAGGGCCCGCGCGCCAACGGCATGCCGGAACTGCATTCGCTGGCCCCGTTGCTGGGCTTGTTGCAGAACCAGGGCCGACGCGTGGCGCTGGTCACGGACGGCCGCCTGTCGGGTGCGTCCGGGAAAATTCCCGCCGCCATCCATCTCACGCCTGAAGCCGCACGCGGTGGTCCGATCGGCAAGCTGCGCGAAGGCGACATGATCCGCCTGGACGCCGTAGCCGGCACTCTGGAAGTGCTGGTGGATGCCGACGAATGGAATGCGCGTACGCACGCGCCCAACACCGCGCCCGCCGCGCAGGATATTGGCCGCAACCTGTTTGCCTGGAGCAGGAACCTGGTGACGCCGGCTGACCAGGGTGCGATCTCGATTTCCTGCGGCCCACCGTCACCGGAAGGCGGCTGGGAATACGACGCGGAGTACGAATTGGGACATGATCATGCGGCGGCGGCTGCACCGCATGAAGCAAAGGATGCGTGAATGTTGCTTCCCTTCTCCCTCCGGGAGAAGAGCCTGCCCCGTACTTGATACGGGGTGCCCGAAGGGCGGATGAGGGCGCGGCGAAGTCCATGATGTTTGCGCCCCGCTTACTCCGCCGCACCCTCTCCCCAACCCCTCTCCCGATGGGAGAGGGGCTTCAACCACGGATAGATCAACAATGACCATCGCCCAACACCAAGCCAAAGCCGAACAACTCCTCCGCGCCGCCGGCATCCTGCCGGTCGTCACCGTGCACACGCTGGACGAAGCCCGCAAGGTCTCCGCGGCGCTGCTGAAAGGCGGCCTGCCTGCCATCGAGCTGACCCTGCGCACGCCGATCGCGATGGAAGCGCTGGCCATGCTGAAGAAGGAACTGCCGGATATCGTGATCGGTGCAGGCACGGTGCTGACAATTGAACAGATGGAGCAATCCATCGCAGCCGGTGCCGATTTTCTGGTCACGCCCGGCACCCCGCCCGAGTTGGCGGATGCACTGGCGAAGGCACCGATCCCAGTCGTCCCCGGCGGCGCGACGCCCACCGAGTTCCTGTCCCTGATGGCGCGCGGTTTCCGCGTGTGCAAGTTGTTCCCGGCCAGTGCGGTCGGCGGCTTGGCCATGCTGAAAGGCCTGGCCGGCCCGCTTGCCGATTTGAAGATATGCCCCACCGGCGGCATCACCGAAGACAACGCGGGCGAATTCCTGTCTCAGCCCAACGTGGTCTGCATCGGTGGCTCGTGGATGGTGCCCAACAACTGGATCAAGGCCGGCGAATGGGACAAGGTCACCGCCAGTTCCGCCGAGGCCGCCGTGATCGTGGACAAGGCGCGCAACCGCTGAAAGTGCATGTGTAGGAGCGCCCCATGGGCGCGAGCTTTTTGCATGTGCCCAACAGAAAAGCTCGCGCCCATGGGGCGCTCCTACCTTATCAAGGCACTATGTGCACCTGCGCTGGCAGCGATTGGATACGCAATTCCCCCCCCTTCCATTCCACCGGCTTGCCATTCACCGTCGCCTTGCCCGGTGCATCTTTGTAAGGCCACGGCAACACCAGGCCACCTGCGGGCAATTCAAGACCTTCAGCGACTTCCAGTTTCAGAACTCCAGCCTCGCGTCGCAGTGAATACCCCAGCTTGCCGTACGGCGTGCGCAGGTCGTTGATGGCGATGCCCTCCCCGTCCAGCCAGTCCGCCGGAATGCCCGCCGCCAGCACGATGCTGTCATCGATCTCGCGAACGTAGGCAAACATGTCCAGCGCCGAGCGCACGAAGTCCGAGCCCACCCAGGCATGCGGCAGGTCGCCGACAAAGAATGGCTTGCGCGGCGTACGCGACACCACTTCGGCCCACTGGTTCCAGGGCTGTGGCGCACGGTCCTTGAAGAAGAACTCCACCGCTTCCCACGCACGTTCGCGCCAACCCAGGCGCACGAAGGCCGCCACGTTGCGCCACTCATACGGCGTGTAATCCTTCCACTCGCGCTGACCATCGCGGCGCTGCACGAATTCGGTCCAGTAGCGCTCGAACGTATTTTCCAGCAGCTCCTGCGGCAACCGGCCCTGCTCGCCACCCGGCGCGAGGGCAATGGTGGTGGAGGTTGCGTCGAAGTCACCCAGTTCCGCCGCACCCGGCAGGAAGTTGATGTCGTGCAGCTTTGCCGCCGCGCGCAGCGAAGCATCAAGGTCTTCGCGGAACTGGTCACGTGAGGCAGCGAAACGCTTGGCTTCGTCGGCCTTGCCCAGCCATTGCGCCACGTCCACTGCATCCTTGTAACCACGCAACGCCCAGAAATTATCCCAGTACGAATGCATCGGCTTGGCCGAATAGCCTTCGTGGCTGATCGAAGCAGGCATCATTCCGTAGAACGCGGGGTTGAGCGCGCGATTCGCTTCGGTGCGTTCGCTCAGGCGCAGTTTTTCCATGTATTCGTACGCGCCCAGCACGTGCGGCCACATCTTCGCGAGGAAGGCCTTGTCGCCGTTGTAGCGGTAGAGTTCAGCGATATTGAAGATCAGCTCACCATGGCTGTCGTTCTCCGGCACCGGATCGCTGCCACGGTCATCCACGCAGCACGGCACCTTGCCGTCCTTGAACTGGTACGGCGCGTAGAAGTCCAAGTAGTCACGCACTACTTCTTCACGGCCCATGCGCAGCAGCCCTTCGGAAATCATCGCGCCATCGCGGATCCAGCTGCGTGCGTACGAACGCGTGCCCGGCTGCAGGCGCGGGCCGATGCGCGAGATAAGCATGTGCGCGGTGGCAGTACGCAGGGTGTCGACAAGCTCTTGTCCCTGTGGCGGCACATGGATACGCACTTCGTCGAGCTTTTGTCGCCATTGTCCCGCAATGACTTCCTGCATCTGATCGCCAGTCTTTGGCGGGGCAGGCGCTGCCTCGCTTTCCAGCCTTCCCGTCATCGGCACTATCACATCCACTTCATAAGTCTCACCAGGTGCCAGGTGCGCGCGATACAGCACTGCACCAGAAGCTAGCCCTTCTGGATCGTTGACGGTGTCCCCATCGAGGCGGAGGCTGGGGTAGCCAACTCTGGTTGTATCTTCCTCATTGAAGAAATCCGTCCAATCGGCTTTGGAGAGCCGTTCGACTACGTCGCCTGATTCAAACGTGGTCGCGAATGCGGCTATGGATTTGGTAGCACGCGCGCACTCTTTTCCATTCACGCAGATGTAGCCTTCCCTGACTGATAGCGCATGGATCGGGCTCACGCCACCAGTTGTATTCAGGAATTGACTCGGCGGGTTTACCTGCAAAGGCCTCACTGCAATCGCCAATCCATATTGTTGGGGTGTAGTACTCGTGTTGCTGAGCAGGTAACGCGTTACCAGTTGAGAATGATCCGGTTCACCTTGGACGAAGGTCGTGACGCGCAGCCCGAAGGTTTCATGCTTCCAATCCACGCTGGGAATTGGCAGATAATCATCCTGCAGGTACTGGGATATCTTCGCATCGGCCCAAGTTACCAACTTACCGTCGGCGACAACAAAGGGCTCCAGACTGAAGCCACCCTTGGCAACCTCAACCGCACCATCTTCGCCAATCAAGCCCTGTTCGGTTCCGCCATCCAGTCCCACGATGGTCCAATAGGGTTGCTCGCCCTGGAAGCCACGCGGAAACCAGCCACGCGGTGCATCCTTGGCCACTGATTTGATGAAGTCATTGGGCGTGGCGGCAAAGGCCAACGGTTCGACGGTTACTTCCGCCAATCCAAATGACTTGCCTGGTCCTGCACCCAGGTGCAGACGCACGTAGCGGGCTTCGGATTCCGGCAAAGCCAGGTGATCGGTGCCACCATTGCCTCCCACCACAGTGCGCACGTCACGCCACTCGCTGCCATCATCCGACAACTGCACCGAATAATCGGAAGCATGCTCGCCCGGTGTCCACACCAGCTTGAGCCCGCCGAACTCGCGCAACTTGCCCAGGTCCAGCGTCAACTGCGGGGCGTCACCCGCCGCGAAATAACCGTGCCATGTAGTCGTAGCGTTTCCATCCACCGCATTGGCCGCTACGCCAACCCCATTGGCAACCGAAGCGGTCGCAGTGGCGGTCAGCGGCGAACCATCCGCAGGCGACAAGGCGGTGAAGGTCAGCTCATCGAAACACACCGAGCCCTTGCCACCGGCATTGTTGTAGACGGTGAACTCCAGCTTCTCGCTCTTGCGCAAGACCGGATCCGCCCCCGGCCCCCATGCCTTGCTGATATGCCGTTGCTTGTAGCGGACCGGCGCCCACTCCTTCGGATAGTCGTACTTGGGCTTGTTCACCCACCACACGTTGTCGCCGCTGGCATCCACCACCTTGAACTGCAGGTCGTTGGCCGGCGAATCGCCCCGCAGCTTGAAATCGAACCTGAAGTTCTGCGGGTAATCGATGGGCAGGTCGCGTTGGATACCTGCATAGCCGGACACGCCATTGAAGTCGTAATCCAGACAAATTGCCTTGCCGCTAGCGCCGTCAATTTGACGAATCGCTCCGCTCACCTGGTTTGAAGTGACGACGCGCCATTGGGAGGGCTCGCTGAAGGCGTCGAGGGTTTTTGTTTGAATCGATTGCGCGCTGGCAGTCAGCGACGTCAAGAATAATGACGCTGCCAAAATAAAACGGGCCGTCATTCCCGCGCAGGCGGGAACCCAGGGACTTTGCTCTTTCCTGACCGCAACGCAAGAGCCAAAGTCCCTGGGTTCCCGCCTGCGCGGGAATGACGATTCATTTTTCATGCTTGTCCAGTGCTCCACGATTCGTTTTTCATGCGTACTTCATGCTGCGCATTCGCCATCCCAAGGGGCTTATCCCTTCACACTTCCAAGCAACAAGCCCTGGATGTAATAGCGCTGCAACACCAGGAACAGCAGCAACACCGGCAGGATGGTCACGACGGAACCCGCCATCATCAATTCGTAATCCATCACGTGCTCACGCGACAGCGACGCCAATGCCACGGGCAAGGTCTGCAGGTTGTCATCGCTCAGCACGATCAACGGCCACATGAAATCGTTCCACGCACCCAGGAAGCTGAAGATCGCCAGCGTCACCAGGATGGGCCTGAGCGCCGGCAACACGATCTGGAAGAAGATGCGCCACTCGCCTGCCCCGTCGATGCGCGCCGCTTCCAGCAATTCATCCGGAATCGAGCGTGCGTACTGGCGCACCAGGAAGATACCGAAGATCGCCGCCATGCCCGGCACGATGGCGCCCATGTAGGTGTTCACCAGCCCCATCTGCTTGAGCAGCAGGAACAGCGGCATCATCGCCACCTGGCCGGGAATGACCAGGGCCGCGAGCAACGCGCGGAACGTACGATCCCGACCCTTGAAATGCAGTTTGGCGAAGGCATAGCCGGCAAGCGTATTGAACAACACGGAGAACAGCATCACCGCGCTGGAAATCAGGAAACTGTTGAACAGGAAGCGGCCCATGCCCGCTTTCAGGAACAACTCGCGATAGTTCTGCAGGCCTGCCTCCGCAGGCAACAGCGGCGGCGGGAAGTGGCCAGCTTCGCCCGTCTGCATGAAGGACACCGACAGCATCCACAGTAGCGGTGCAAGACTGATGACGGCCAGCAGCACCAGCAAGCCGTTGACTAGCAAAGTCTGTAATAGGCGGGTCTTCACGTCGGCATCCCGAGGACGAGAATCCCTGTGGGAGGGGCTTCAGCCCCGACGCTTTTCCCTGTATCAGGCAGTCGGGGCTGAAGCCCCTCCCACAAGTGAACCAACGTCATGGCTAGCAAACTCGAAATAGCCATCACTCGATCCCCTTCCTGCGCGCGAACCACAACAACCCACTAGTCGTCGCCACCATCAGGATGAAGAGCAGGAACGCCACCGCCGAGGCATTGCCCAGGTTCCACCACTTGAAACCTTCCTCGTACATCAAATACAGCACGCTCTTGGTGCTTTCCAGCGGACCGCCCTGGGTCATCACGTAGGGCTCGGCGAACAGCTGGAAGTAGCCCGCCATGGTCAGGATGCCGACCAGCAGCAGTACCGGCCCCAGCATGGGCAAGGTGATGTGGCGGAACTGCTTCCAGGTACCCGCACCGTCGATGCGCGCGGCTTCGTACAGGTCTTCCGGGATGCTCTGCAGGCCCGCCAGGAAGATGATCATGTTGTAGCCGAAGTTCTTCCACACCGCGAACAGGATGATGGTGGGCATGGCCCAGGTGGGATCGCCCAACCAGTCGATGGCGTCAATTCCGACGAAGGACAGCAACCAGTTCACCAGGCCGTACTTGGTGTGGAACAGATAGCGCCAGATCACCGCGACCGCGACCACCGTGGTCACTACCGGCGCGAAGTACGCCGTGCGGAAGAACGGCTTCAATTTCCCCAATCGGGAGTGCAACAACAAGGCCGCGCCGAGGGACATGGCCACCGATAGCGGCACGCCGACGATGACGAAGTAGAGCGTGTTGCCGAGTGACTTCCAGAACAACGGGTTCTGCAGCAGGCCGATGTAATTGTACAGGCCGACGAAGCGCAGGTTGCCCAGGTCGGCCAGCGCGTAGATATCGAAATCGGTCAGGCTCAAGGCCAGTGCCGCGATTACCGGCAGGCCGAAGAACAGGCTGATGACGGTCAAGGCCGGTGCCGCGAACAGCCAGCCTGCAGTCGAAGGTTTCATGATGCGGCCGCCGTGCGTTCGGCTTCGTCCAGCATCCAGCGGCGCTTTTCCAGGATCTTGTCGGTGCGGCGATCCAGCTCGGTTGCCGCCTCGTCCACGTCCATTCGTCCGTTCGCCACTTCTTCGCCGATCAGGCGCATTTCCGTGGCGATGCGCTCCCACTCCGGCACCTTCGGCGTAGGAACTGCACGCTCCAGTTGTTCGCCGAAGGCCTTGGCATGCGCGTCATTGGCCAACGCAGGAGTCCGCCACGGCGAGCGACGCGGCGGAAGATCACCGGTCAAGGCGTGGAACTTCGCCTGCGTTTCAGGCGTGGACAGATATTCGATCAGCTTCCATGCCGCGACCTTGCGTGGGGAGTTGCGGAACACCACGAAGCTGGTGCCATTCGCCAACGAGGCGCCGGGACCTTCCGGACCTGGCAACGGCATGGTCATCCAGTCGTCCTGTTGTTCCGGCGGCAGTCGTTCCTTGAACTTGGCGATATTCCATGGCCCGGAAATGTAGAAGGAGAAAAAACCTTTGCCGAACTCGTCCCACACATTGGAAATCTGGTTGTTGGTGACGACGGGTGCCCACTTCTTTTCGAACATTTCCTTGTAGAAACCCAGCGACTGCTTGAAGCCCGCGCTGCGGAAATTCCCATAGCGCCCGCCATCGCGCAATAGCGGCTCCGGCTGCTGGATGGCCAGGCTCAACAGCGGTTCGAACTCGTTGAGCGGCAGCAGGATCGCGTAGCGCTCCGGCCCGACGTGCTGCTTGATGGCCGCCATCGCAGTGCGCCACTCGTCCCAACTCTTCGGCGTCGCCGCGATACCCGACTCCCTGAGTATGTCGGTGCGGTAGAACGGCAGCCGTGTTTCCACGTACCACGGCACGGCATACGCCCTGCCCTCGACCACGCCGCTGTCCCAGACGCCCGGGAAGAAATCGGCAACGTCAAAGCCTTGGGACGCCGCGATCTCCTCGTCCAGCGGCTCGATGGCACCCAGAGCGATGAATTCCGGAATCCAGGTATTGCCGATGGGCGATACGTCGGGCAGCGAATCACCTGCGAACGCGGTGAGCAATTTCTCGTGCGCCGACAGCCACGGTAGTTGCTGGAGCTCGACCTTGATGCCGGGGTTCTGGCGTTCGAACTCGGGCAACAGTTGCGCCACGACCTCGCCTTCGTAACCCATGGCCCAGAACTTGACGACTTCGCGGTTGTCTTGCTTGCGTGTGCAGGAAACTGTAGACAACAGTGTTATGCAAAGCATAACCACGAAAAGAAAGTCGCTCCGCCGCATCATTATTCTTTAACCGTCATCCCGGCGAAAGCCGGGACCCATCTCAACATGTTCATGGCACCGTCCGAAAATACGCGTCATCCGTACATGGGTCCCGGCTTTCGCCGGGATGACGATCAAGGGTGGTACGCGCCAGCGCGATGACCGACCCTGCTGCATTGTTGATGCGCGGATACAATCTATACACCCTACTCCGGTTGCTGCGGCCTCGGCGCCGCCTGCTTCTGGCTGTCGGGATTGCTGCCACGCGACTCCGCCGAGCCCAGCGCGCGCGCGGCGGCGGCCTTCGGATCCGCGGGCGCCTGCACGGGCATCGGCTCACCCTTGGGGGTCAACCAGCCGCCCTTGAAGCCTGCGCGCTCCAGGCCAGTGCGGATGTGCGGATTCTTCTTCATCACTTCCCATACGAAGCCATTACGGTAGTTGGCGATCATGGTCAGGATCGGGCCCTGGTCGATGCCAATGTAATCGCTGGCCACCCAACCCTCACCCGGCACCAGTCGCCCGGTCTTGAGCGGAATATCAAAATCGAAGCTGCGATTGAATGAATCCAGAAACCCATAGCTGGAATAGATGTAATCGCCGTAACGCTCATGCATCTCCAGCGTGGCGGGAATGACGATCTCCGGTGCGAAAGGCAGGGAGGAAATCGCGGCCGTCGGTGCAATGGTACCGTCGTCGAAATTCTCGCGCAGCCCTGCGCCGCGCGCGGAATAATGGCGGAATTCGCGCTGCTCGCCACGGAACTCCTGCACCGTCTGCTGCGCACCGTCGCTGGCGGTCAGGCCCCAAACGTTCTCGCCGTAATCCTTCCACTTCATCGGATTGTCGATGGCGTATGCACGTTGCGCGAGCGTGGCACGGCGACTGTTTTCGAAATAGTCCATGCCGCGTTCGCGCATGAAATCATCCTGGATGCCGCGGAAATCGATCCAGACATGGCTGTACTGATGGCCGAACATCGGACCGAACGCCAGGAACTCCTGTCCCTGGTAGACGCCCCAGTCATCGTTGTAGGTACGTGCCCACACTTGCCAGGCATCCGGGCTTACCGGGTGCGTTGGAGAACCGAGCGCCAGGATGTACAGCATCATCGCTTCGTTGTAGCCCATCCAGTCGTGCTTGATGAAGCCGCTTTCCGGGAACCAGCCCATCGAGACCAGTGGCTTGTTCTGCTGCAGCCAGTTCCAGTCGACGCGGCGGTAGAGTTCCTCGGCAATTTCGCGGATCTCTTTTTCACGTGGCTCGTCGCGGTCGTAATAGGATTGCGAGAACAGCACGCCCATCATCAACAGCGAGGTGTCGACGCTGGACAGTTCGACCCATGAGTTGTAGCGCTCGCCTTTCTGCATGTCGAGGAAGTGGTAGTAGAAGCCTTTGTAAGCCCCTTTCCCGGTACGTTGCGGGCCTTGCGGCATGTCGCGGAAGAACTTCAGCGTCAGCAGGGTGCGATCCACGGCCTGGTTGCGGCTGACCCAGTTGTTCTCGATGCCGATCGGGTACGCGGTCAGCGCGAATCCCACCGAGGCGATGCTGGAGAACGGACGCGAAGGATAGCGGTCCGGCGTAAGCCCGTTGACTTCGTTGGTGGTGTCCCAGAAGAACTGGAAGGTACGGCGTTCGATGTCCCGGAACAGCGGCGGCAGTTCAGGCTTTGCCGCAGGTGCCGGCTTCGCTGCGGGTTGGCCGGCGACGGGCGGTGCAGCTTGTGGTGCAGCGCTCCCGGCAGGCTGCTTGCATGCCGAAAGTACGGTGATGAGTGCGGTAAGGCATACGGACAGCGTTACACGCAGGTGACGTGACTTCATTGAAACGTGGATCCTTGGAAATTATTGCATCCGTGTTTGCGCGGATGCAGGAAAAGAATTTTTTGTTCTTTCACTACAAGCAAAAAACCGGCCGCCCCAATCGGGGCGGCCGGCGAATTACCGCTTACCAGGTCAAGCCGAACGAGAGCTTGAACATGCGAGGCGGCCACACCGTGCCGGTACCGTTGCGATTGCCGAAGTTGGCATTGGTATCCGTCGGACCACCGCGCCACGTATCGTAGTCAGTGTAGTTCTGCCAGTTGAATACGTTGAACACGTCGCCGCGCACGCGGTACTTGATCCCTGCACCAGTGTCCCACTCTTTCTGCAGCGCCAGATCGAACTGCTTGAAGCCAATGGTACTGCTGGGCGTGAAGGGATCGAAGAAGCAATTGTCGAAGCTGGTCGTGTCGTGGCAGTTCAGCGCTTCCTTGGACACGGGACTTGCCAGTGTCAGCTTGCTCGACAGCGAGAAGCCCCAGAAATCGGCGTTGCCGGTGGCGACCAGCCTGTGCTTGGGAATACCCAGCGAACGCGTGAACGGCTGGCCCTCCTGACCTGAATAGTCGAACAGGTAGCGCTCGTCGCTGTTGGCTGCGTTGTTACGGTTTTCCTCCGCATCACTGTAGGTATAGGCCACCGTGAAGCCCCACGGCGAGCTAGGTGAGTACGGCTTTTCGAGGGAAAGCAACAAGGAATTGAGCTTGGTCTCGATTCCGTTGTCAGCCAGGATCAGCGTGCCGTAACCCGGGATCGGGAAACCCCACGGCTGCCCACCCCAAGTCGCGGTGGGGTTTGCAGGATTGCGGAAGCTGCCATCGGGCCAACGGTTGCCCAGTGCGAACTGGATGCCGTCATAGCTGCGGATGTGCGCTATTGCAGCCGACGAATTCCAGTCATGGCCCATGACCGGGAACGTATTGCGGATGCCGATGCTGAACTGATCCGAATACGGCGTCTTGATGTCGTTGTTGATCAGGTTGACTTCCGCGCCCAGGTTTGGATTGGCGGCAACAAGCGCGCTCAGGGTCGCCGGATTCAGGAAGCTCGGATCCCAGTTGTAGCAATTGTTGGTGCCGACGGTGCAAGGATGATCCGTGGTGTTGAAAGAGAACGCATAGGTCGGGAACGTGCTCTTGGACTGTTCCAGTGCCAGCGCGTCGAACAGGTTGCGGTCATAGGAACGACCGGCACCACCGAAGATGACATGGCGCTGGTCCGCAAACAGGTCGTAGGAGAAGCCGATACGCGGCTGCCAGGCACCCTTGAACGAATCACGGTTGCTGCCGGTGCTGATGTAATCGTTGATGTCGTAATCGACGTTTGGACCTTGCAGGTTCGTCCATCCGCGCAACGCCGTCGCCAGGGCAGCCGGGGTCTGGTAGTCCTCGAAGCCGGGATTCTGCTCGTAGTCCCAGCGCAAGCCCAGGTTCAGCGTCAACTTCTCATTGACCGCCCAGTCGTCCTGCAGGTAGATGCCGAACTGCTTGCTGCTGGTGCTGATGTTGCGATCATCGATACCCGGCAACGGTGCGCCGAACTCGACGCGGAACGGGATGAAGGCGCCGGTGGTGGTCCTGCCTGCATTGATGTTCTCGTAGTAGTCGACGCGGTACTGCGCGTTGTAAGGCTGCTGCTCGAAGGCATCGATATCGATCGACTTGTACTTGATGCCCATCTTGATGGTGTGGTCTTCCCAACCGGTGAAGGTCAAGTCATCCTGGATCGACCAACCCTTCTGGCCTTTGTCCTGGAAGTCCCGCCCACCGCCAAGGTTCAGGATGCTATTTCCGAACGTGTTGCCGCCAGTGGTGTTGACCAGCTGATAGCCCGGGCCAATCGTCAAGGGACGCGGGTTCCAGTAGTCATCCTCACTGGTGATGTGGAAATCATTCAACCAGTCCATGTTGCTCCACTGCCAGCGCAGATCGATGCGCGTGCTGTCATTGCCTTTCGCAGTACCGTATGAATCCGTGTTGGGACCATCACCGACACCCGTGATTTCAGTTTCATCGCGGTACTTTGCCGATAGTTCGATCAGGTTCGAATCATCCAGTTGGAAGCTCAACTTGCCAAAGTAGGCGTCCTGCTTGAACGGAGCAGAAGTACTGCCGAGCAGTGAAGCGAACTCGGGCGTGAGGTCGCTGACATCGAACGCACTGTCGCCAACCCGGACGTTGCGCGGGCGGTCGATTTCCTTTGCTTCATAGGTCACGAAGAAATGCAGGCGATCCTGCAGGATCGGCCCACCGAAGGCGATGCCGTACTGCTCTTCACTGGAAGGGGTCTTGGTGCCACGCACTTCCTCGTCATAGGTCGGCTTGCGCCAGTCGTCGCCGGTACGATCCCAGAAGAATTGGCCGTGGAATTCATTGGTACCGGACTTGGTCACCGCGGTGATGGCGGCACTGCTGATCTGGTCGTATTCCGCCTTGTAATTGGAGGTGATGACCTTGTATTCACCGATCGCCAACTGCGGGAACGGATTGCCGCTGCTGGAATCCTGGCCACTGACGCCACCCCTCAACACATAGTTCTTCTGTCCGACGCCATCAATGAACACATTGATGCCGTTGGAACTCTGCGCGCCACCGCGCAGCTTGGCCGAACCATCGGCACCAGTCTCGAAGATCATGCCCGGCACAGTGTCGGCGAAGGCCAGGAAGTTCCTGGACGCCTGCGGCAGCGCATCGATCTGGCGCTGCGAGACATAGGTGGCGATTTCAGAAGTCCGGGTTTCCATCAACATCGGCGCGGTGACAGTGACCGTATCCAAGGTGGTGGCATCACCAGTGGGCGCACTCACTACGCCTACTGCGAGGTTCAACGTCGCGGTCTGGCCAACGGCGACCGTGACGTTCTGCGAGCTGGACTGACCGCCCGAGGTCACGTCGATGCGATACACGCCAGGCGGCAAGCCACCAAGCGAGTAACCACCGCCAGAACCGGCCTTCACGCTGCGTGTCAAACCCGTGGCCAGGTTGGTGGCGGTGACCGTTGCGTCCGTAGCCGGCGCGGAATCCGCCGACACCTGGCCGCGGATGGTCGCAGCCGTCGATTGCGCGAACACAGTCGGCGCTGCGCCCAGCATCAGGCAACTGGCCAACGCGCATGTCAACAACGTGCGCGTGGGACGGATGTTGCGTTGCTTCACCTTCTTCATGACCTCTCCCCTCCCAGGGTTTGCAATTGGATAGAAAGAACAAGTTGGAACCGTTTACATCGTCAAGCAAAAAAAGTCCGGCGCATCAGGAACTGTCGTTGTCCGCACGCGTGCGCACCACCACGCTGGATTCGCGCACGATCAATTCAGGCACCAAGGTCTGTACCGAAGGCTGGCCGGCATCACTCGCATCGATTGCCGACAACAGCCGCGTCAACGCCTGGCCGCCCAGGTCGGCGATGTTCACGCGCATCGTGGTCAAGGTGGGGTGTACGAAACGCGCCAACGGAATGTCATCGAAACCGGCCAGTGCGATCTGGCCCGGGACTTTCACGCCGGCTTCGTTGAAGGCATACAGGCAGCCCAGCGCCATCATGTCGTTGGCAGCGAAGATGGCATCCGGACGCTGGCCAGACGCCAGGACCTGCTTGCCCGCTTCGTAACCGGATGCCTCGCCGAAATCTCCGGGAAACTCGATGGCGACGGCAGAGGGCAGCAGTTCGTGCAGGGCGCTGCGGTAACCACGCAGGCGTTCGCTGGCGTCGAAGTTGTTTTCCGGCCCACCGATGAAGGCGATGCGCTGGTGCCCGGCTTCCACCAGGTGCCGCGTCATCGCCACGGCACCGCCGTAGTTGTCGATGCTGAGCACGGGGTAGGCGGCGTCGGGCAGATGCGTGTTGATCAACACCGCCGGCAACGAATTGGGCAGGTTGTCGGTCAGGAAGCCCGGACGGTCCGCATACGGCGACAGCACCAGCAACCCGTCCACGCGGCCGCGCATGGCGCGCAGGGCTTCGCCCTGCTCTTCCGGATGGCCGTGGTAGCTGGAGACCAGCAGGTGCTGGCGGCGGCTGCGTGCCACGACGTCGATGCCGCGGATCAATTCGGAGAAGAATTCGCCGTACAGGTCGGGCAGGACCACGCCAATGGTCTGGGTGCTGCGGCTGCTCAGGCTGCGGGCGGCAGCGTGCGGCTGGTAGCGCAGGCGGCTGGCGATTTCGACCACATGGCGGCGCACGCCCTCGGCGACATTCTCATGGCCATTCAGCGCGCGGGACACCGTGGCTACGGAGACTGAAGCCTCGCGCGCCACATCCTTGATGGTGACTGTGGTACGTGCCATTCACAGCCCCTCCGCGGTGATTGACTTAACAAGTGGGGCGGACTGTAAACGTTTTCATAAGCATATGTAAAGTGAATGTTAGGCGGGACACTAACCGCTTGGTAAACAATTACTTGCGAGGGAAATGTGAGCTGGAGTTGTGTTGCGTCGCGTCAATTTGGTGGCCGTCTGCACGATCCTTTCCCCGAGGCTGCCGGTGAGGCTTCTCCCCAGCTGCAAACCGATGCGGGCTTGCGTCCCTGTCCCCTTGTGGGAGAGGGACGCAATCTCCTTGACCTTCTTGTCGACCTTACTTCTCGACCTTCATCCCGGAACTTCTCCCGGCGCCCTAGCCTCAATGGCAAGCGCATGGATATCGCTGGTCATCATGTCGCCCAGTGCTGCATAGACCGCCCGGTGCCGCGCCAACGGCGGCTTGCCCGTAAAAACGGCACTGGTGATCTGCACGTTGAAATGGCCACGGCCATCCTGGGCGCCCGCGTGCCCGGCGTGACGGTGGCTCTCATCCGTGACAACAAGCTGGGTGGGAACCAGTGCCGACTCCAGTAATTCGCGAATCCGCTCCAGCCGGCTCAAGGCAGCACCTTGCGGAACGGGCGCACGTCCACCCGCGCATACACGCCTTGCAGCGTGTAGGGGTCGGCATCCGCCCATGCACGCGCGGCTTCCAGCGACTCGAATTCGGCGATCACGATGCTGCCACTGAACCCGGCCGGACCCGGATCCTCGGCATCGATCGCCGGACAAGGCCCGGCCAGCAGCAGGCGGCCCTCGTCACGCAGCGCGGTCAGGCGCGCCAGGTGGGCGGGGCGTGCGGCCAGGCGGCCGGGCAAGCTGCCGGCGGCGTCGTGACCTTCTATGGCGTACCACATGCAATTTCTCCAGGGCGGGCATGATGAGTGCCGGCAAGTCGCTGAGGTTGGCCGCGCAGTCTCGGGCAAAGAATCGCATCATGGAAGGCTTGCTGCATTGCATCGTGGCGACAGTCGCCACTTGTGCGCAGACTTCCCCACCCACATCCGGCCAAAGGATCCCTGCTTGCCATTACCGTCACCTGACCACCCGGACTCCGACGCCAGGGATCGCATCGTCTGCTTTGGTGAAGCGCTGATTGATTTCTCGCCAGCGCCTTCATTGCAACCCGGGCAAGCTCCGGCATTCGTGCAACATGCAGGTGGCGCGCCAGCGAATGTCGCCGTCGCCGTGGCGCGACTTGGCGGCCACTCGGAATTCGTGGGCATGCTGGGCGCGGACATGTTCGGCGATTTCCTGCTCGACAGCCTGCGTGGCGCCGGCGTGGAAGTGCGGCATGTGCAGCGCACCGGCGACGCGCCCACGGCCTTGGCATTCGTGGCACTGGATGCACAGGGCGAGCGCAGTTTCAGCTTCTATCGCCCACCGGCTGCAGACCTGCTGTTCCGTGATGCGGACCTGTCCGACGATGTATTCGAACAGGCGCGCGTGCTGCACGTTTGCTCGAATTCAATGACCGAAGCCGTCATTGCCGACACTACCCTGTCGGCACTGCAGCGTGCCCGCCACGCAGGCGTGCTGGTCAGCTTCGACATGAACCTGCGGCCCGCCTTGTGGCCACGTGATACCGACCCCACGCCACGCATGTGGAAGGCGCTCGCACTGGCGGACGTGGTGAAACTGAGCCGTGAGGAACTGGAATTCCTGGTAGCGTCGTCCAGCAACGAAGCCGAAGTGCTGCAACGCCTGTGGCAAGGCGCCACGCGCCTGCTCGTGGTCACCGATGGTGCACGCGCACTGCGTTGGCTTACCCCGCAGGGTCAGGGAACCCTCGACAGCTTTGCAGTCACCGCCGTGGACAGCACCGCGGCCGGCGATGCATTTACTGGCGGACTGTTGCTGGGCCTTGCTGGGCGCAGCATCACCCCGGCGACACTTCCAACCTTCACCTCAGATGCCGCAGCCCTGCTCGATACCCTGCGATTCGCCGCGGCTTGCGGCGCGTTCGCGACGACCCGCCCCGGCGCTTTTGCGGCCATGCCCACACGTGCTGACGCCGAAGGCCTGATGCAAGCATTCGCCACCACGCCTACGAGCGCCGCATGACTCCCCCATTGCCGGATTTCCGTTCCATCGAAGTACTGCGCGAACACATCGCCCGGACCATGGCCTTCTATGACCCACGCTGCGTCGATCCGGCCGGTGGGTTCTTCCACTATTTCAAGGATGACGGCACGGTCTACGATGCCCGGCACCGGCACCTGGTCAGCAGCACGCGCTTCGTCTTCAACTACGCCATGGCTGCGCGCGAGTTCGGGCGCGAAGACTACCTGGCGCTGGCTGCGCACGGCCTGGACTACCTGCGCCACGTGCATCGCGACCCCGCCAGCGGCGCCTACGCGTGGACGCTGCTGGATGGCAAGGTGGAAGACACCACGCGCCACGCCTACGGCATGGCCTTCGTGCTGCTGGCGTACTCCACGGCACTGTCGGCCGGGATCAAGCAGGCCGCGCCATGGATCGACGAAACCTGGGACCTGCTGGAAGCACGCTTCTGGGATGCGGAATACGGTTTGTATCGTGACGAGGCTGACAGCGACTGGAACTTCTCGCCGTATCGCGGCCAGAACGCCAACATGCACCTCACCGAAGCCTTGCTCGCCGCATGGGAAGCCACGCAGAACCCACGCTACCTGCAGCGCGCGCTGGCGGTGGCCGACGTGATGACCCGTCGTCAGGCACGGCAGGCCGGCGGGCTGGTGTGGGAACACTACGATGCGCAATGGAACATCGACTGGGACTATCACCGCGACGACCCCAAGCACCTGTTCCGTCCGTGGGGTTTCCAGCCGGGCCACCAGACCGAATGGGCCAAGCTGCTGCTGATCCTGGACCGCCACGCACCACAGGACTGGTTGCTACCCACCGCCACGCACCTGTTCGATACCGCCGTCGCACGCGCCTGGGACCAGGAGCATGGCGGCCTGTGCTACGGCTTCGCACCGGATGGCAGCATCTGCGACGGCGACAAGTATTTCTGGGTGCAAGCGGAATCCATCGCCACCGCCGCCCTGCTGCACGCACGCACCGGCGACCCGCGCCACGCAGCCGATTACGACCGGCTGTGGGCCTATGCGTGGCAGCACTTCATCGACCACCAGCATGGTGCCTGGTACCGCATCCTGGACCGCCAGAACCGGAAGCTCTCCGACGAAAAGAGCCCGGCGGGCAAGACCGACTACCACACCATGGGCGCCTGCCACGAAGTGTTGCGCCTGTTGCGCAGCCAGCTGGACGCGCCCAAAGACTGACCTCCGACTTGCCTTGGCTTGAACCGGGCAGAAGCAGGCCTTGGCCTTTCGTAAGGGCTGAATCGCAGGATGGGCCAGCAGCGGGAGTGCTGGACAGCATCCCCGCCACCCCTTACCCTTGGCCACATTGCACGGCCGGAAGCAGCGGCCCGCCCGGATCCGGCTCATTCGCCAGCGCTCCCGTCGACCGATTCGCTGCCCCCAACCGCCCGCGCCCAAGCAACCTTCCCGCTGTCCGCTGCCAACCAACCTTGGCCTGCGTTGCCTGCGTGATGTGTGGGAATGCGATCGCACTGCGACGCACTGTTAAGCCGAAAGACCGATGCACGCTGGCCCCAGCCACCGTGATGCCTGCAACACATGGCGCTATTAGATGACCCCTGAACTCGCGCACGACGCGAATCCGCAAATCGATACGTCCAAGCCACAGCCGCAGGCTCCGCAGCAGCAGGAGATGCCGCTGGCGATGGTGCATGGACAGGCCGTGCTGCAGATTCCGCAGGACCTGTACATCCCGCCAGATGCGCTGGAAGTGATCCTGGATGCCTTCGAAGGCCCGCTCGACCTGCTGCTGTACCTGATCCGCCGCCAGAACCTGGACATCCTGGACATCCCGGTGGCCGAGATCACCCGCCAGTACGTCGACTACATCGGGGTGATGCAGGACCTGCGCTTCGAACTGGCCGCCGAGTACCTGGTGATGGCCGCGATTCTGGCCGAGATCAAGTCGCGCATGCTGCTGCCGCGCCCGATCAGCGAGCATGGCGAGGAAGGCGACCCGCGCGCCGAGCTGGTGCGCCGCCTGCAGGAATACGAACGCTTCAAGCAGGCCGCCGAAGACATCGACGCCCTGCCCCGCCAGGACCGCAACACCACGCCGGTGCAGGCGCACGTGCCGGAGCGCGCCGCGGTGCGTTTGCCGCCGCCGGTGGACCTGCGCGAGATGCTGCTGGCGCTGTACGACGTGTTGAAGCGTGCCGACCTGTACACCGGCCACGCCATCAAGCGCGATGCGTTGAGCGTGCGCCAGCGCATGGGCGACGTGCTGACGCGGCTGGACGACGGCAAGTTCCACCGCTTCGAGTCCATGTTCACGCCGGAAGAAGGCAAGCAGGGCGTGCTGGTCACCTTCCTGGCCATGCTGGAACTGGCCAAGGAGCAACTACTGGACTTCGTGCAGGAAGCCCCGCTGGCCCCGATCTACCTGAAGTCGCTGGCATTGAACAACACCAACGAGCCACTGGCATTTTCCAGCGAGTTCGATGATGTGGATGCGGCGAATGATGACGCGAAGCTTTGAGTATTCGTGTTCGTCATTCCAGCGAAAGCTGGAAGCCATTTTGCTTTCGCTTCAGCTTGAACCATCCAGAACAACAGCAAGATCAAGATGGGTCCCAGCTTTCGCTGGGATGACGACCGAACTATTACCGACCAAATCCAACCTCAAGAAATCCTGATGGACCAAACTTTAATCACCCGTATCGTCGAAGCCGCCCTGCTGGCCGCCAACCAGCCGCTGACGCTGGCGCAATTGCATGGCCTGTTCCCCGAGGAACAACCGGCACCCGCCGGCAGCGTGGAGCAAGCGCTGGAGCAACTTCGCGATGCCTGCGCCGAGCGCGGTGTGGACCTGGTGGAAGTGGCGTCCGGGTTCCGTTACCAGGTGAAGGAAGAAGTGCACGGCTGGGTCGCGCGCCTGTGGACCGAGCGCAAGACCAAGTACACGCGCGCCACGCTGGAAACACTGGCCTTGATCGCCTACCGCCAGCCGATCACGCGCGGCGAGATCGAATCGGTACGCGGCGTCGCAGTCAGCAGCAACACCATCCAGGCCCTGGAAGAACGCGAGTGGATCCGCGTGGTCGGCCACCGCGACGTGCCCGGCAGGCCGGCGCTGTTCGGCACCACCAAGATCTTCCTGGATTACTTCGGCCTGAAGCGCCTGGAAGACCTGCCGCCGCTGTCCGAGTTGAAGGACATCGGCGAACTGGAGCCGCAGTTGTTCATGGACAACGCGCCCGTGCCGATGGGCTTGCCCGCCGCGGACGCCTCGGCTGACGGAGACGTCGCCGAAGACCAGGATCAACCGCCGTCTTCCGGCGAAGAACAAAACGAAGAAGAAAGCGAACTGGCGACCGACGCGGACCAAGTGCCGGAAGATTCCATGGAAGCAAATCCAACCCAAGAACATGACGACACCGAAGGCACCGATCCGGACCGCCTGGCCTCGTCGGAGCAGAAACAATGAGTGACACCCCCCGCAACAAGCCCGCCCTGGGCAAACTCTCGCTGAAGCGTGGCGATACTGCCGAAGCCAGCGATACGGCCAAGCTGGAAGAGCGCTTGCACAAGGTGCTGGCACAGGCCGGCCTGGGTTCGCGCCGCGCGCTGGAACAGCGCATCGCCGATGGCCTGGTCAAGGTCAATGGCGAAGTCGCGCAGACCGGCATGTCGATCAAAAGCGGCGACCGCGTGGAACTGGACGGCAAGACCTTCGTCGCCAGCGCCCTCAGCGAACCCGCCCGCGTACTGATCTACAACAAGCCGGAAGGCGAAGTGACCACGCGCGAAGATCCGGAAGGCCGCCCGACCATCTTCGAAGCGCTGCCTGCACTGAAAGGCGCGCGCTGGATCGCGATCGGTCGCCTGGACATCAACACCACCGGCTTGCTGGTCCTGACCACCGACGGCGAACTGGCCAACGCCATGATGCATCCGTCGTATGAAGTGGAACGCGAATACGTGTGCCGCGTGCGTGCGCCCGAGGGCATGGACGCGGTTCCCGACAACCTGGTGGATCGCCTAGCGCGCGGCGTGGCGCTGGAAGACGGCCCGGCCAAGTTCGACGAAATCAAGCGCATCGGCGGCACCGACTCGCATGACTGGTTCCAGGTGGTGGTCAAGGAAGGCCGCAACCGCGAAGTGCGCCGCCTGTGGGAGTCGCAAGGCTGCCAGGTGAGCCGCCTCAAGCGCACGCGCTACGGCAAGATTTCGCTGCCGCAGCCGCTGTTGCGCGGCCAGTCGCAGGAATTGCCCGAAGTACAGGTGGAAAAGCTGCGCGCCGAACTCGGCCTTGAAGACGGTGCCCCGCCTGCACTGACCCTGCAGCCGGTCATCGGCCAGCGCAAGGCGGCCAAGTCCACCGTGCACATCGGCGCGGGTCGTACGACCGGCCAGGCGTACGTCAACGGCCACAACACCGCCGACGAAGGCCGCGAACTGCGTCGCTTCGACCACGTGCGCGAGGACCGCGGCCGTGGTCGCGGCAAGAAACCGCACGGCGGCCTGACCGTCAGTGGCGAAGCCGCGGCCAAGCAGTCACAGAAGCCCTTCAAGTCACGCCCCACCAAGGGTCCCAAGCCGTTGCCGGATGGCAACCCGGCCGCTTTCCGCAGCTGGTACGTGCCCGATGGCGTCGACACCGGCCCCACCGGTCACCGCAATGCGGGTCCGCCTAAGCCCTACGGCGACAAGCCGCGTGGCCCGCGTCCCGCAGGTGCCGGTGCACCGCGTCCGGGTGGCGCGGGTCGTCCGGGTGCCGGCGGCAACCGTCCCTATGCGGCGCGCAGCGAAGGGAACGTCGGCAATGAAGCGCGTGGTCCGCGCGGCCCGGGCTCGAAAGGTCCGCGCCAGGGCGGCCAAGGCGAAGGACAACAGCGCGCGCCGCGTCCGTATGGACATCCCGGCAACGCGCCGAGCTTTCCTTCCGACCATGCCAATCCCGGTGCCTACAACCCCTACGGCCAGCAACCGCGTCCCGCACGTGCGCAGGGCGCGCCGCGACCGGGCGGCAATCGCCCCGGCGGCAACCACGCAGGCCCGCGTCCCAACCACAACGGTCCACGTCCCGGTGGCCCACGCGGCGCAGGCCGTCCACCCGGTGGCGGCAACCGCGGTCCTCGCGGCGGCAATCACGGTTGATGGAAAGGGGCGCTTCGGCGCCCTTTTCCTTGATGGAGAACTTGCCTGGCAGGCAGGGCTTGGGAAGGTTCTTGGTTCTTGGTTCTTGGTTCTTGGTTCTTGGTTCTTGGTTCTTGGTTCTTGGTTCTTGGTTCTTGCCTTGGCCTCCTCCTTTGCGAAGCAGGGGAGATCGAAGGCGCGGCTAGCGGCTGAGGAGGAGGGGTGCCTTTGATCTTGATCTTGATCTTTACCAACAACCAAGAACCAACAACCCAAACCCCACCCACCATTGATCCAGCGCAAAGCCAAATATTAGAGGCCGGTTACAATAACCATCTGACTCAATAGCAACCCGACTCCCCCCATGTCTTCCGCCTACGGCACCGAAACGGTGCTCGACGTCCGCCACTGGACCGACGACTACTTCAGCTTCACCACCACGCGCGACGACGGCTTCCGTTTCGACAACGGCCAGTTCGTGATGATTGGCCTTGAGGGCCTGGCGGCTGAAGGCCAGCCATTACAAACCGCTCCCAAACCAGTGATGCGCGCCTATTCCATTGCCAGCGCCAACTGGGAAGAACAGCTGGAGTTCTTCAGCATCAAGGTGCCGAATGGCCCGCTGACTTCACGGCTGCAACACATCAAGGCAGGCGACTCGATCCTGATCGGCCGCAAGCCCACCGGCACGCTGCTGATCAGCGACCTGCATCCGGGACGCAACCTGTACCTGCTGGGCACGGGCACCGGCCTCGCACCGTGGCTTTCGATCATCAAGGATCCGGACACCTACGAGCGTTTCGAACGCGTGATCCTGACCCATGGCGTGCGCAATGCGGGCGACCTCGCCTATCGCGACTATTTCGAGAAGGAATTACCGCGGCATGAATTCCTCGGCGACGTCATCCGCGAGAAATTGCGCTACTACCCTGCCGTCAGCCGCGAAACATTCCACAACCACGGCCGCCTCACCGACCTGATGGCCAGTGGCGAAATGATGCGCACGCTCGGCATCGAGCCACTCGATGCCACCCACGACCGCGCCATGATCTGCGGCAGCCCGCAGATGCTGGCCGACTTCCGCAGCCTGCTGGACAGCCGTGGCTTCACGGCTGCACCACGCATCGGCACCGCCGGCCAGTACGTGTTCGAGCGGGCATTCGTCGAGAAATAACCCTGCCAACGGCGTGCTAGCCTCTCGGGATCCAGGGGAGAATCGAGATGTTGAAGCAGCTTGCATGCGTACTGTTGTTGGCCTGTTACCCGATGGCGTGCTTCGCTGGCGAAGCGATGCCGCAGCCCGCAATAGGCGAGGTCCCGCCGCCACTGCTCGGCAACCTTCACGGCGGTGGAGCGGTCGACCTGGCGGATTACAAGGGCAAGGTCGTCATCGTCACGTTCTGGGCATCGTGGTGCGGGCCATGCCGCAAGGAATTGCCGGTGTTGGCGCAATTGCAGAAGGTGGTGGGCCACGAGGCACTGGAAGTCATCGCCGTCAATTTCAAGGAGCCGCGCAAGGACTTCCTGGACGTAGTGCGCGCCAATCGCCAGTTCGATTTGAACTACGTCCACGATGCCAAGGGCATCGCCAGCGACGCTTACGGCGTGCAGGCATTACCCAACATGTTCATCATCGACCAGCAAGGCAGGGTGGCGCACGTGCATCGCGGCTATTCGGCCGAGATGCTGGATGGTTTCATTGCGGAAATGCTGGCGTTGCTGCCCGAGGATGTGTTGAAGCGTCCGGCAGGAGGTTGACGACCCTGCTGCAACCTTGCCGGGTTGACTGCGCTGCGTGCAAGCGCCAGCGTTACGACACCGTGGTATCGCCGTAGCGCAACCACGTCATCGCCGCATCCTCGCTGGCGAACACCTGCACCCTGAAACCCTGTTCGTGGGCGAAGATGCCTGCCAGTTCCACCTTGGGAATCGACTCCGGCTTGTCCTCGACATAGGCGATGCGCAGGTCGTGGATGTCTTCCTGGCCCATCTGCCTGACGAAGTCCAGCAAATGTTCCGGTGGCGGCACGCCGCCGTCCATCACGTCGATCACCAGCAACCTGCTGGGACGCCTCAGGCGCAATTCCACCGCGATCGCACGCCAGTAGCCCAGCGTGCACTCCAGGCTCCCATTGTGGCCAGTGACGTACGCACGCAGGCCGTCGCGGAAACTGGAAAATTCGACTTCGAAATGTGGAACCACCAAGCTGGCAGGCATGGGCTCAACCCAGCGCGGATTCGATGTCCGCCACCAGGGATTCCGGCTTGTCGGTCGGTGCGAAGCGCTTGAGCACCTTGCCGTCTCGGCCCACCAGGAACTTGCTGAAATTCCACTTGATTGCGCCGATGCCCAGCAGCCCCCCTTTCTCTTTCTTCAGCCATTTCCACAGCGGATGGGCCTGCTCGCCGTTGACCTCGATCTTGGCGAACATGGGGAAGGTGACGTCGAAATTGAGCGAACAGAAATTCTTGATCTCCTCCTCGTCGCCGGGTTCCTGGCTGCCGAACTGGTCGCAGGGGAAACCCAGCACCACCAGTCCCTGTTCGCGGTAGTCCTGCCACAGGGTTTCCAGCCCGGCGTACTGCGGGGTGAAGCCACATTTGGACGCCACGTTGACGATCAGCAGGACCTTGCCGCGGTAATCACGCAGCGATACCGGCGTGCCATCGATATCGATGGCGTCGAAGTCGTACACAGTGGTCATGGGCTGCTCCTGGGCGATGCCCTATCAGACACCGCATCGGCCACGCTGGCAATCCCTGCGCACGGCCTTGCGCAGGGGTGGCCGCGCCCGCCTACGGGGTCGACTGCACGCGCACCGGCTCGGCAAACGGCTTGATGCCCAGGGCTTCATGCATCTCGCTGGGGTAGTACGCATTGCCTTGCCTGATCACCAGCGCGACCTTGCGGATGTCGGTGATGTCGCGGGTGGGATCACCGTCCACCAGCACCAGGTCTGCACGTTTTCCGACGGTGATGGAACCGCGATCCTGCAACGTGCCCGTGTAGCGCGCACCGTTCAAGGTGGCCACCTGCAGCACCTGCGCAGGCGTCAGGCCCGCCTTCACGTAAAGCTCCAGTTCGCGCTGCAGCGTGAAACCGGGCAGCTCGTCGGTGCCGGCCACAATGGGCACGCCCGCCTTGTACAGCAGGCCGACGAACTCGACCAGTTTGTCAAAGGATCGCTTGTACAACGCGCCGGTGGCGTCGTCGGGGATATCCATTTCGCCCACCTTGCGGCTGCGCTGGATGTCCGGCGGCAGGTGGTCGGCCACGTCGGCGATGATCGGCGACTGCTGTCCATCGCGTTTGTGGATGAACTCGAACGTGGCCAGGGTCGGGTCGACCACGATCTGCTTTTCAGCCAGCAGGGTGATGAAATCCTGCACGGGCTTCGAATTGAAATCCAGGTCGGCCGTCTTTTTCGCCACCAGGTAGAAGCGCTCCAGCGTGCGCGTATCCGTTTCCGGGGTGACGAAGAAGTTCAGCATCACCTGGTTGATGTGCTGGATCTCATCGTAGCCCTGCTCCACCGCCTCCTGCGCACGCAGGAACGCGGGGACATGGCCACTGACGCGCAGGCCACGGTGATGCGCATAGGCGGTGGTCTCGGGCAGGATGGCCTTGGGAAAGGAGTTGTAGATCTTGATCTGCGGGTAGCCATGGTCGGCATACCAGTCGATGGCCTTTTTCGCTTCCGCGATGTCTTTGATGACGAAACCATTGCGCGCCGACATCTTGCTCTCGCCCTCGAGGAAGCCGGCCGGCACGATGTCGGGTGCCAGCAGCTTGCCCTCCTTCACCTGCACCATCTGCTGCTGCAGCGTGGCGTTGTCGTTGCCCATGTCGCGCAAGGTGGTGACGCCCGCAGCCAGGTGCAGGCCGCCTTCCCAGGGCCCGAAGTGGCCATGCATGTCGAACAGGCCGGGAAGCAACACCTTGCCTCCTGCGTCGATCACGTGGTCGGCACGCGCACGTTCGCCACCGCCACCGCCATTGGCGATGGACACGATGACGCCATCACGCAACAGCAGGTCCGATGCCGGGCCCAGCGTGGCGCGTTCGCTGTCGAATACGCGGGCGTTGCGGATCAGGGTGGTGCCGGGCAGTGCATGCGCCATGCGCGCCTGCATGGCCACCAGCACTTCGGCTTCCGCCAGCTTCTGGCGTGCCTCGAGCGCATCGCCATTGGCCTCCCAACCTTGCTCGATCAGCTGCAGGTAACCGGGATAGATATAGGCGAACAGGCGCGGTTCGTCGCCCGTGGTCGCCCACGCGAACACCGGCGTCAAGCCGACCCCGGTCACTTTCACCAGCTCCACGCGGCGTTGCTCGCTGCCGCGGGTGACCGTTTGGTCAGTGACCTTGCTCACGGTCAGGGTGCCACTGGGTATCAACGGCAGCCTGCCATCGGCGCGTTTGGCGATGGCGGCCAGCGCCACCGAGAAATCATTCGGAGTCCCACCCAAGGGCGAGTACTGCGCCGTGCCCTGCACGGCCTGTTGGCCCTGGTCGGACGTGGATTTCCACTGCACGCTGTCGCCGTCGCGGCTGAAGGTTTCCGCCACGGGCGCGCCGAAGGTGGAAGCGCCTTTCACCTGGTAGCGGGCATAGGTGCCATCGGCGGCCAGCGTGTATTCCTCCTTCAACTCGGGCCCGCGGCCGTTGTCCTTGAAGATGAAATCCACCCGGGTGACGCCGTCGTCTCCTTTATGCACGACCTGCTCGCCGGCCTTCTTGCCGCCATCCACCAGCGCGATGTAACGGATGGTTTCCGCCGCCATCGCCGGGGCTACCAACACCAGTGAAAGACACAGCCACAAGGCACGCTTCATCAGGCAGCTCCGGGAGGATGGACGAGTCGGGCCAGCGCGGACATGCGCGCGGCCGATGGCAAGGAGCATAGCCCAGCCTGCGGCCTGCCCTACCCCTGCCTTTCGTCACAGGCCGGCCACTGGCCGATGGGTTAGCCTGTAAAGTCAGCCTCTGGAAGGAAATGCCGTATGACCACCCGCCTCGCCCTTGCGCTTGCCGCATCCCTTGGACTTGCCATGCCCGCCTATGCCCAGGTCGCCGCCCCCGCGACCACCGAAGCCGCCAAGGCTTCCAACCCCTTCTTCACCCCAAGCCCGCTGCCGCTGCACTATCCGCAGTTCGACAAGATCAAGGACAGCGATTTCGCTCCCGCCTTCGACGCCGGCATGGCCGAGCAGTTGAAGGAAATCGATGCGATTGCCAACAATCCTGACGCAGCGACGTTCGACAACACCATCATCGCCATGGAAAAGAGCGGCCAGGTGCTGGACCGCGCCACCACGGTGTTTTTCTCGCTGGTGGGCGCCGATACCAACCCGGCCCGCGAAAAGCTGCAGGGCGAGTATTCGACGAAATTCTCCGCACACTCCGACGCCATCAGCCTCAACGGCAAGCTGTTCGCGCGCATCAAGGCGCTGTATGACAGCCGCGACACGCTGGGCCTGGATGCGCAGAGCGTGCGCCTGATCGAGCGCTACCACACCAGCTTCGTGCGTTCCGGCGCCAACCTGTCCGAGGCCGACAAGGCCACGCTGAAGCAGATGAATTCGGAACTGGCTGCGATGGGCACCAAGTTCAGCCAGAACGTGCTGGCCGAAGTGAATGCGTCCGCGCTGGTCGTGGACGACGTGAAGGAACTGGACGGCCTGACCGAACAGCAGATCGCCGGCGCGGCGGGCGTGGCCAAGTCACGCGGCCTGGAAGGCAAGTACGTGCTGACCCTGCTCAACACCACCGGCCAGCCACTGGAATCGCAACTCACCAACCGCGCCCTGCGCCAGCGCCTGCACGAGGCTTCGGTGGTGCGTGGCAGTCGTGGCGGCGAGTTCGACAACCGCGAACTGATTTCCAAGATCATGACCGTCCGCGCCAACCGCGCCAAGCTGCTCGGCTATGCCAACCACGCCGCCTACGGCCTGGAAGACCAGACCGCGCGCACCCCGGAAGCTGTCAACGCCATGCTGGGTCAACTGGCACCGGCCGCGGTGGCCAACGCCAAGCGCGAAGCCGCCGACCTGCAGGCGATCATCGACAAGGAAGGCGGCAATTTCGAACTGGCGCCGTGGGACTGGGCGTACTACACGGAAAAAGTCCGCGCCGAGAAATACAACTTCGACGAGGGCCAGCTGAAGCCCTATTTCGAGATGACCAACGTGCTGGAAAACGGCGTGTTCTACGCCGCCAACCAGCTGTACGGCCTGACCTTCAAGAAGCGCACCGACCTGCCGGTCTACCACCCGGACGTGACCACCTACGACGTGTTCAACGCGGACGGCACCCAGCTGACCATCTTCATCGCCGACATGTATGCGCGTGATTCCAAGCGCGGCGGCGCGTGGATGAATGCCTACGTCTCGCAGTCCGACCTGATGGGCCTGCAGCCGGTGGTGGCCAACCACCTCAACGTGCCCAAGCCGCCGGCGGGCGAACCCACCCTGCTGACCTGGGATGAAGTGACCACCATGTTCCACGAGTTCGGCCATGCGCTGCACGGCATGTTCTCGGACGTGCGCTATCCGTACTTCAGCGGCACCAGCGTGCCGCGTGACTTCGTGGAATACCCGTCGCAGGTCAACGAGATGTGGGCCGACTGGCCGTCGATCCTGAAGAACTACGCCAAGCACTACAAGACCGGCGAACCCTTGCCACAGGCACTGCTGGACAAGAAGCTCGCTTCGTCCCTGTTCAACGAAGGCTTCAAGACCACCGAATACCTGGGCGCGGCGATGCTGGACCAGCGCTGGCACCAGATCACCGCCGACCAGGTACCGAAGGCGGCCGACGTGATGGCGTTCGAGACCAACGCGCTGAAGACCGACGGCATCTTCTACCCGCCGGTGCCGCCGCGTTACCGCACGCCCTACTTCAGCCACATCATGGGCGGCTATTCGGCCGGTTACTACGCCTACATCTGGTCGGAAGTGCTGGACGCCAACAGCGTGCAGTGGTTCAAGAACAACGGTGGCCTGACCCGCGCCAACGGCGACCACTTCCGCAAGACCCTGCTGTCACGCGGCGGAAGTGTTGATGCGATGACCCTGTTCCGCGATTTCGCGGGCCATGATCCGAAGATCGAACCACTGCTGGAAAAACGCGGCTTGACTGCACCGGCCAAGTAAGCAGGTACTTCCCTCGTCGGGACGACAACGCCGCCTTCGGGCGGCGTTGTCGTGTGTGAGGCTATGTCGCCCCATGGTTTCCTGCTCTTGTGGGAGGGGCTTCAGCCCCGACGCTCTTCGCGAACAGCGTCGGGGCTGAAGCCCCTCCCACAAGAGCAGGCTGACCAGGGCCTGGTGTCAGTTGGCAGATGGTGCCAACCCGCGACTCAGTTCCTGGCGAACAACCCGGCGTACTCGGGCGCCACGTGCGGCAACAGCACGGACGCAGGCACATCGACGGTTTGCGTGCCGTCCGCATACGGGCCGACCTGGTATGGCGGGAATACGAAGCGCACGGCCGTCACCTTGCCGTCCGCGCCCACCACGGGTTGGAACTGGCTGAAATTGTCGATGTCGGCTTCGGTGCCCTCGTCGATCATCTTGTCGGCGTTGCGCACGAACTGCAGGCGTTCTTCCGGCGGCATCTCATCGGCATCGGCGCGCACCGAAACGCTGGTGTGCAGCTGTTCGCGCACGTAGCCGGCAATCGCGGCCCAGCCTTCGACCTTCGGCACCAGTGCGTTGGCGGTGAGCAGTCTGTTCTCCGCTGGCAGCCAGACGAAACGCGCCACCAGTGGTTCGCCGTGTGCACCGCCGGTGTAGCGGCTGCCGTCGGCGGCGATGGCGACCAGTTGCGGGGAATCCAGGATCTGTTCGAACGCCAGCGACAACTCGTACGGTGCCGAGGGCTTGTCGTTGCCGAACCCGGCCACGGCCTGCATCAACTCTGCCCGCGCGGCGTCCGTGTAAGCGGCGATCTCCCGCGCCAGGCCCGGGTATTTGTTGACCACTGGCGGGTAGCTGATGCCGACAACATAGGCGTCGGTGGTTTCAATGACGTCCTTGAGCACCGGCACCACCGCTGCCGATGCGGCGGGGTCCGCCATCGCCGGCGCTTCAGGCTGTCCTGGTGCCGGTTGCACGGCAGCCTCACGCTTGCAGCCGGCCACTGCCAGCAGTACCAGTGAAAGCAAGAGGATCGACTTCAGTACAGATGGCACGCGCACGGCTGGGCTCCTTCCAGGTCAGGCACACAGTCTATGTCGCGCCGCAGCAGTGCGACAGACCTGCAAGCGTTCAATCCACCAGGTCGGCGTATTCCGGATGGCGCTGCACATAGGCCGCCGAGTAAGAGCAAGCCGGCACAACGCGTAACCCCTGTGCGCGTGCGTAGTCCAACGCCGCCTTGACCAGGTCGCCGGCCAGGCCACGGCCGCCGATGGCGGGCGGCACGCCGGTGTGGTCGATCACCAGCGCGCCATCCCGCAGCCGATAGACCAGCTCCGCCTCATGCCCATCCACGGTGGTGGAGAAGCGTTGGCGGTCGGTTTCGTGGTGGATCGCTGATGGCATCGGAGTCTTTCCTGATTGGCGGGGTATTGGCCCATTCTGCCGTGGCCGGGTTAAGCAGGCGGCAAGAATGGACGTTACGCGTCACATTAAGCCGGCAAACCTTGCCGCGGCCCCGCCCGGCAAGGCTTTCTGGCCATGGCGGGAAAGTTGGCACGAGTCCTGCTTTATCCCTCCCACGAGCACAACAACCATGGGGAACGGACATGAGCCTTGACGAAGCAATCAACAGCAATACTTCCTCCAGCGACTTCACCCTGCTGGAAGGCCTCTACCAACTCGCCGTCACCGGCCATACCAATGACTGGGAATTCGAACGCCTCAACAACGCCGTCTACGAGCGCCTGCTGTCTTCCTACGGCAGCATGGACCTGAAGGCCAACGCGCACAGCATGATCGACTGAACCGTGCGCGGCGCTTCGCCGCTGCAAGGGGGTAACGAGTCAGGCAACAAGCAGTACGTGCGCGAGGTGGTGGGGACCGCCTCGCGCAAGCAACAAGCAACAAGCAACATTCAAGATGATTGCAATTGCTGCACACGGGCATCGCCTGCAGCACGCTCGATGGTAAATCCAGAACATTGCCAACGCGGCAGCGACTTCAACTCATGCGGCATGCCTCGGTTGCACGCCTGCACGCGATGCACGGGCGTAGCGTCAGTTCCCGAATGAAGGCTGCCCAAGCTGCTGCAGGAAATGACCCAGCACGCGCGGCTCCATGATCACCATGAACAGCACGCCGAATGCGGCACCGGCAAGGTGCGCGCCGTGGTTGACGTTGTCGCCGCCACGCTTGTCCATCCAGATGCTGTAGCCGACATACAGCACTGCGAACACGATGGCAGGCATGGGGATGAACATCACGCCGATCGTGGCCCACGGGTCGAACAGGATGAAGGCGAACAGCACCGCGGAAACAGCACCCGATGCACCCAGGCTGCGGTAGTTGGGGTCTTTCTGGTGCTTCAGGTACGTGGGCAGGATCGAGACCACCAGCGCAGCCAGGTAAAAGCCCAGGTAGGTCCACGGGCTGCCGGTGAGTTCGGTGATGGTGCCTTCCATGTAACGCCCGAAGAAGAACAGCGTGAACATGTTGAAGAACAGGTGCATGAAGTCGGCATGGATGAAGCCATAGCCCACCAATCGGTCGTATTGCTTGTGGCGCTCGATCGCCGGCGGCCACAGGATCAACCGATCCATCAGCTTGCGGTTGTTGAAGGCCAGCCATGACACCACGCAGGTGACGGCGATCAGGGCGATGGTGATGGGTGCTTGCATGCGTTGTTCTCAGGCCGCGGTACGGTAGTTGTCTTGCATGGGATAGGTGCGGGCATACAGCGCGAATGCCAAGGCGGCCACGAAGGCGAAGCCGGCGAAGAAGAACATCAGGAAGGCGTTCTCGGTCCACCCCTGCGCCTGGATCCAGCTGATCACCGCCGGATCACGCACGCTGGCATTCGTCAGCAGCACCCACAAGCCACCAAAGGAACTGGTGAGGTACCAGAACGCCATGATCACGCCCTTCATCGCCATCGGTGCCTGGCTGTAGGCGAACTCCAGCGCGGTCGCCGATACCAATACTTCACCGAAGGTCAGCAACAGGTACGGCAAGGTCTGCCAGGCCAGCGAGACTTTCTCGCCGTCGTCCATCTGCAGTTGCAGCACGCCCGCGACGATCCAGGACAGTGCCGAAATGGCGATGCCCCAGCCCATCCGGCGCAGCGCGGTCACCTTGAAACCCATCCGCCGCAGCGCCGGATACAACACCAGGTTGTTGAACGGGATCAGCAGCATGACCATCAGTGGATTGAGTGCCTGCATCTGCGTGGCGTCCTTGACCAGCCAGCTGGGCCACCACCACAGGTCATGCGGGATCACCATGGCCTTGCCCTGGATGACCCACGTCGACGCCTTCTGGTCGAACAGCGACCAGAACGGCGTGACCAGCGCGAACACGATCAGGATGCGCAGCACCGAGCGCACGCCCTCGATGGCCTGGTCAGGATGCCGTCCGCGCGCGCGCTCCAGTTGCAGCGACGTGCCCACGCCGACGCCCGCGATCACCGCGCCCAGCGCAAGGCAACCCGTGATGACGAATCCCCATGCTTCGGGCCACAACGCAACGCCTGCGAATTTCAGCGCCCACAACAGCAGCATCAGCGCGCCACCCAACACACCCGCAAGGGCGATCACGGTGCCTGCACCGCCGCCGTTGCCAAGCAAGGCGCTGCGCACGATGTTCAGGAACGAATCGGGATCCGTGCCACGCGATGGCGGCACGTTCACGTACTTGCGGCGACCGGCCCAAAAGATCACCGTCGCGATGAACATCAGGATGCCCGGGATGCCGAACGCCCAGGCCGGCCCCCAATTCACCAGCACCAGCGGCATCAGCAACGACGCGAAGAACGAACCGAAATTGATGATCCAGTAGAACGCATCGAACACCAGCTTGGCCAGGCTCTTGTTGGTCTGGTCGAACTGGTCGCCGCAGAACGTGACCACCAGGGGCTTGATGCCGCCAGACCCCAACGCGATCAGGAACAGCCCTGTGTAAAAGCCTTTCGCATTGCCCTCGAACATCGCGAGGCAGGCATGCCCGGCGCAATAGATCAACGAGAACCACAGGACCGTGTTGTATTTGCCGAAGTAACGGTCCGACAGCCAGCCGCCCAGCAACGGGAAGAAATACACGCCGATCACGAAGCTGTGGTACAGGTCCTTGGCCGCGCCTTCGCGCGATGCCTGGTCGGGCAAGTACGCAAGCAAGACCGAACTGATGAGGAAGGGCACCAGGATGTTGCGCATCCCGTAGAAGCTGAAGCGTTCGCAGGCTTCATTGCCGATGATGTAGGGAATCTGCCGGGGCATCTGGCCCATCGGCGCGTCGGTGGCTGCAGTCATCCGGCGTTCCTGATAAAGAATTCTCCGAAGCGTAACCCATCCGGTCGCCTCGACGCTCGTCCCCATGCGGCACGGGACGCACGCAACCTCGCGTGCGGCATGCTGCAGACCACCCCATCCAATCGCTTCACTGGCATCATGCAAGGCCCTTCACCGTGGCCTGCGCCCATGTCTTCCCGCCTGATCGCCGTACTGTTCCTGCTAGCCATCACGCCCTGCGCCGCGGTCGCGGCCACTGCGGACTTGAGCACGGTGTCCGAGCGTTCCGGCTTCCTCAAGACCGGACGCTATGACGAAGTGATCACGCTCTGCGATGCCTTCGCCAAAACCTATCCCGATGCCGTGCGTTGCCTTGATTTCGGCACCACGCCCGAAGGCCGGCCCATGAAGGCGCTGGTGGCCTCCACCAGTGGCGCATTGACCGCTGCGCAGGCCCGTGAACGCAACCTGCCGGTGGTGCTGATCCAGGGCGGCATCCATGCCGGCGAAATCGACGGCAAGGACGCGGGCTTCCTGGCCTTGCGCGAAATACTGGAAGGCAAGGCGGCGAAGGGCGCGCTGGACAAACTGGTATGGGTCTTCGTGCCCGTGTTCAACGTGGATGGCCACGAGCGTTTCGGCGCGTGGAATCGCCCCAACCAGCGCGGCCCGCAGGAAATGGGCTGGCGCACCACGGCGCAGAACTACAACCTCAACCGCGATTACGTGAAGGCGGACACGCCCGAGATGCAGGCCATGCTCGCCCTGGTGAACGAATGGGATCCGCTGGTGGCAGTGGACCTGCACGTCACCGATGGCGCGAAGTTCGAACACGACGTCTCCATACAGGTCGAACCCGTGAACGCCGGTGACGAGCAGCTGAAGGAAGTCGGCACCCGCTGGCGCGATGCGGTGATCGACGACCTCAGCCGGCAGGGCTCATTGCCCCTGCCCTTCTATCCTTCGTTCGTCGTGCAGGACGATCCCTCCTCCGGCTTCGAGGATGGCGTGGCACCGCCGCGCTTTTCATCCGGCTACTTCTGGCTGCGCAATCGCCTGGGCATGCTGGTGGAAACGCACTCGTGGAAGGAATACCCGGTGCGCGTGCGCATCACCCGCAACACCGTGGTCTCCGTCCTCGAACAGGTGGCAGCGCACGGAAATGATTGGCTGCGTGCAGCGCATGACGCCGATGCGCGCGCCAGCAAGCTGCCTGCACGACCCGTTCCGCTGGCCTTCGCGGCCAGCAAGCAATCACGCCTTGTCGATTTCCGTGGCTATGAATACACGCGCAGCCCATCCGAAGTTTCCGGCGCATTGATGACCCGCTACGACGAGACCCGCCCGCAGGTCTGGACCGTTCCGTTGCGCGATGACATCCAGCCCAGCGTAAGCGTGCAGCCACCCGCCGCCGGCTACCTGGTGCCCGCCGCGCATGCGGCAGCGGTGGGCGCCAGGCTCAAGCGCCATGGCATCACGTTCCGTGTGGTAGCTGCGCAGTCCAGCGCCGCAGTCGAAGCGTTCCGCGCCGACACCGCCAAGGCCGCCGCGCAATCCTTCGAGGGCCGCCAGGCGATGACGGTGACCGGCAGCTGGAAGCCCGAATCCCGCGACTTCGCGGCTGGGGCGTTGTTCGTACCCATCGCGCAGGAAAAATCGCGGCTGGTGATGTCGCTGCTGGAGCCGCTGGCACCCGACTCCCTGCTGGCATGGGGCGAGTTCAACAATGCCTTCGAGCGCAAGGAATACATGGAAGACTACGTGGCCGAAGAAGTCGCGCGCGAAATGCTGGCAGCGGATCCGGTGTTGAAGGCGAAGTTCGAGCAACGGATCAAGGACGATGCGGCATTCGCCGCAAGTCCACAGCTGCGGCTCGATTTCTTCGCCCGCCTGCATTCGTCATGGGATGACCAGTACAACCTGTATCCGGTGGTGCGCACCAACACGATTCCGCGATGAGCAGGCTGTTGCTGCTCTTTGCAGTGCTGGTGCTGTCTGCCTGCCAGACCGCCAAGCCCGTAGACATCGCGGTTTCCACGGCGCGTCCAACGCTGAGCCTGGTCACCTTGAACCTGTACCACGACAAGGATGACTGGCCGCGCCGACGCGTACAGATCGCGGCAACGCTCAAGACCTTGCAACCTGATGTGATTGCCTTGCAGGAAGTGCTGCAGCACGAAAACCTGCCCAACCAGGCCGAGTGGTTGGCACAGCAACTCGGCTACGAATCGCACTTCGTTTCGGTGGATCCGCCGAGTGCGACACGACGCTACGGAAATGCGGTACTGACGCGCCTGCCCGTGCTCGTGCGCGGGGAAACCAGGCTGCATCCACTCGATGACAGCCGTACTGCTGCCTTGCTGCGCGTGGAGTTGCAAGGCAAGCCGATCAATATCTATGCCACGCACTTGCACCATACCGAACAGGGCGGCGCCATGCGCAGCCAGCAAATCAACGACCTGATGGCCTTCATCGCCGCGACCGCAGGCGGATTCCCAAGCGTGGTCGCTGGCGATTTCAATGCCGCGGCCGATTCGCCGGAACTCGCGGCCTTGCGCCTGGATTTCGCGGATACCTACGGCAGCCTGCATCCCGATGTGGATGCCAACGCGAGCAGCACCCTCAACCTGCACTACTTCAAGCCGGCACGCATCGACCACGTCTTCTTCCAGCGCAATGCATTCAAGCCGGTCTTCGCGGAAATCATCCTTGACCATGCCGATGCACGTGGGACCTGGCCCTCGGACCACTACGGCCTGTCCGTGCAGTTGCAACTCGCTGACGACAACATCCGCGTAGCCGGTACGCCTTGATGGCATGGCTGGGCGACGGTGGCAGCAGGATGCCATCCGGCGTACCCTGCGCGCTCGGGTCGTCACCCCTCTGCAACGATCCGGGAACTACCGTCGGCGCCACTTTTCCACTTGGGAGTAATGCATGTCCACCAAATCACTGACCGCGCTGTGCCTGGCCGGCCTGCTGGCCGCCTGCAAGCCCGCTGCCGAACCCGTCGTGGCACCCGCACCGGTCGAAACCGCCGCACCGGCGCCAGTCGAGGCAACCGTGACCTCGGTCAATTTCCAATGCGGTGATGAGCGCATCGGCGCAGCTTTCGACAACGCGGCCGGCAACGTCACCCTGTCCATCGGCGGCCAGGCGTTGACGCTTCCGCAAGCAGTCGCAGCCTCGGGCGCACGCTATGCGGACGACCAGGGCAATGAATTCTGGAACAAGGGCAGCAATGCCACCCTCACCCGCAGCGGCCAGCCGGCCGTGGAATGCGCGCAGACCGAACTTGCTTCGCCCTGGGACCAGGCCAAGGCACGCGGCGCTGGTTTCCGCGCCGTCGGCAATGAACCGGGCTGGGCGGTCGAGGTCGGCATGGGCGAGACGCCGGCGCTGACGGCCACGCTGGACAACGGCGAACGCAACATCGAAGTCGCGCAGGCCCAGGCACTCACCGGCGGCAACACCGGCTTCAGCGGCAAGACCGCCGATGGCACGGCCGTCGAACTGCTCGTCAAGCGCGAAGCCTGCACCGACGCCATGAGCGGCGAAGCCTTCGCGGCCTCCGCCCAACTCAAGGTCGGCGACAAGACCTACAGCGGCTGCGGTCGTTTCCTGGCCGAATGATCCGGCGCTAGTCCAGCCGGAGGAAACCCATGCGCAGGCTATCCACCATCGCCTTGCTCCTGCTGTTGTTGGCAGGCTGGTGGTGGCTGCAACATCCCGAACGGGAGCTGCAGCCAATGCCCGCCCAGGGTGCGGGTGCGCCGGTCGTGGAACCACCCGCGACCAGCGGTCTGCCCGGTTTCCTGCCGCGCGAAGCACGCACCACGCTGGATCTGATCGAACGCAATGGTCCGTTCCCGCATCGCCAGGACGGCAGCGTATTCGGCAATCGTGAAGGCCGCCTGCCAACGAAGCCGCGTGGTTACTACCGCGAATACACCGTGGACACGCCCGGGCTTGGCCATCGCGGCGCCCGCCGCATCATCACCGGCGGACAACCACCGGCCGTGTATTACTACACGGATGACCATTACGATTCGTTCCGTAGTTTCGAGCCGTCGCCATGACTGATTCGGGCTTCGAATTGGGCCTGGACGACCCGAGCCGCGCCGGCGTGTTCTTCGTGACCTCGGACGATCTCGGTGCACTGGCCGCGGCTGCGCGTGATGCGGGCCTGTTGTCGCGCCATATCGACCTGTTGGGCTGCGGCAACAAGGCGACCTTGCTGCTGAGGATCGCCGTGGCGCTGGATTTCCCGATGTCCTCCGGCCGCAACTGGGATGCGTTGTCCGACAGCCTGCGTGACCTGCAGTGGCTTCCAGGCAAGGGATACGTACTGCTGTTCGAAGGCGCCGGCGACCTGCACAGCGTCGACGAAACCGATTTCGACATGCTCATCAGCATCCTGGACGAGGCCAATGTCGAATGGAACGCACGTGGGGTGCCGTTCTGGGCATTCCTGGCCTTGCGCGAACGTGATTTCGCCGAATTCGATGACTGAACCGGTTGATCTGCCACATGCCCACTACGCAGTCCGGCGCGTAGCTGCGATCATGGTGCATGACTGAGCACACCACCGATTTCGCCACGCTGTCCCTGTCGCCGGGATTGCAACAGGGCGTGGAGGCCGCTGGCTACACGCAGATGACCCCGATCCAGGCCGAAAGCCTGCCCGCGATACTTGCCGGTCGCGATGTGATCGCGCAGGCCCCGACCGGCAGCGGCAAGACCGCCGCCTTCGGCCTGGGGCTGTTGCATCGGTTGGATCCCGCGTTGATCCGCGCGCAGGCGCTGGTGCTCTGCCCTACCCGCGAACTGGCCGACCAGGTCGGCAAACAGCTGCGCAAGCTGGCCAGCGGCATTCCCAACCTGAAGGTGCTGGTGCTGACCGGCGGCATGCCGCTGGCTCCACAGATTGCCTCGCTTGGGCACGATCCGCATGTCGTGGTCGGTACGCCCGGGCGCATCCAGGAGCTGATGCGCAAGAAAGTCCTGCACCTGGCCGGCGTGCGTACGCTGGTGCTGGACGAAGCCGACCGCATGCTGGACATGGGTTTCGAGGAAGCCATCCGCGAGATCATCGGCAAGACCCCGAAGGAACGGCAGACCTTGCTGTTTTCCGCCACGTTCCCGGATGAAATCCGCGCCATCGGCCGCAACACCATGCGCGAGCCACTGGAAATCACGTCCGGTGGTGTGAGCGAACAGCCCGTGATCGAACAGACCTTCTATGAGGTCGAGTTGCCCCGCAAGCAGACTGCGCTCGCCGGCCTGCTGTTTGAACAACGGCCCGAATCCAGCGTGGTGTTCTGCAACACGCGCCGTGACGTGGATGAGGTGGCCGAATCCCTGAAGCACTTCGGCTTCTCCGCACTGGCCCTGCACGGCGACATGGAGCAGCGCGACCGCGATGAAGTGCTGGTGCGTTTCGCCAACCGCAGTTGCAACGTGCTGGTTGCCAGCGATGTCGCCGCACGCGGGCTGGATATCGACGAACTGGCGACCGTAGTCAATTACGAATTGCCGACCGACCCGGATGTGTACACGCACCGCATCGGCCGCACCGGACGTGCCGGGCATGGCGGACAGGTGCTCAGCCTGTGCTCGCCACGTGAAGTATCACGCGCCCATGTACTTGAAGAACGCCAAGGCAAGCCGCTGCGCTGGAAGAAACTTGTCGCTCCCGCGCCTTCGGCACGCAGCGCTCCACCCGCCACCATGGCCACGCTGCGTATCGATGCGGGCAAGACCGACAAACTGCGCCCCGGCGACATCCTGGGCGCGCTCACCGGCGATGCCGGACTACCCGCCAGCGCCATCGGCAAGATCGACATCTTCGCCACGCGTTCCTACGTGGCCATCGCGCGCGCGCAGGCCAATAATGCATTGGCGCGCCTGGACACCGGCAAGATCAAGGGACGCAAATTCCGCGTCCGCAAGATTTGAAATAGAAAATCAATTCTGTGGGAGCGACGTAAGTCGCGATGAAGCTCTACAGGTACAGCTTCATCGCGACTTACGTTGCTCCTACAGCCGGTAACTGATCAGGAACTGCACGACAACATGGAGCAACCCGCACGGTCCCGCGCCCACTCCGGCCTGCGTCCTGCGAAAGCTTCGTGTCCGGGTTGTTCGTCATACGGGCGACGCATGACCTCCAGCAACTCCGATATGCCGGACGCGTCGCCCTGCTCCGCACGATCGATGACTTGCTGGACCAGGTAGTTGCGCAGCACATAGCGTGGATTGGCAGCATCCATCTTCACTTCACGTGCTTCCGCGGTGAGTGGATCGTCGCGCAAGCGGGCAGCATAGCGTTGCAGCCACGCAATGAATTCCGGTTGCCTGGCAACGAATTTCTCTTCGCTGTAGAACGCGTCACGCAGCGGTTCCAGGGAGATTCCATCCACCGGCACGCCACTCAATCCACGGAAGAAGATCGTCATGTCCACTTCACCCGCCTGCATCAAGGCCTGCACCGCTTCCATCAAAGCCACGTCTTGGTCACGGCACTCGGCCAATCCCAGCTTGCGCGCGATGTTGTCGCGTTCCGCGGTGGCATAGGTCTCGCGGTAACGCTCCAGCCCGGCATGCAGCGGATCTGACGTAGCGAACAGGGAAGAGAGCGCACCTGCCAGGCGACCCAGATTCCAGTACGCGATCTTCGGCTGCCAACCGAAACGATAGCGGCGGCCCTGGGCATCCGTGGTGTTGGGTGTCCAGTCGGGATCGTAGTCATCGATCCAGCCGTACGGGCCGTAGTCGATAGTCAAACCGAGTATCGACATGTTGTCCGTGTTCATGACCCCGTGCACGAAGCCCACGCGCATCCAGTGCGCCACCATGATGGCCGTCCGCTCGCACACGCTGGCGAACCACGCGGCATACAGGGGCTCGCCTTCTCTCTCCAGTTCCGGGAAATCCCGTCGGATCGTGAAATCCACCAGCTGCCGCAGCAAAGGCAGTTCACCGCGCGAAGCCGGCAGTTCGAAATTACCGAAGCGCAGGAACGAAGGCGCGACCCGGCACACGATGGCACCCGGCTCAGGCTTGGCGCGGCCGTCGTAGAACATGTCGCGCACCACCGCTTCGCCCGTGGCGACCAGGCTCAGCGCGCGCGTGGTCGGCACGCCCAGGTGATGCATGGCTTCGCTGCACAGGAATTCGCGGATCGAGGAACGCAGTACCGCGCGTCCGTCCGCGGAGCGGGAGTACGGCGTCGGGCCCGCGCCCTTCAACTGCAGCTCCCAGCGCTCGCCGGCGAGATTGACCGCCTCACCCAGCGAAATGGCACGGCCGTCGCCGAGCTGACCAGCCCAGTGCCCGAACTGATGCCCGCCGTAGTTGGCGGCGTAAGGCTGCATGCCTTCCAGCAAGGCGTTGCCACCGAAGACCTGGGCGAATTCAGGTGATACCAGGTCGGCTTCGTCCAAGCCCAGCAAACCTGCGACCTCGCGCGACCCGGCCAACAGCCGCGGTGCGGACACCGGCGTAGGATTCACGCGGGAATACAGGGCGCCGCGCACCTCGCGCACGCCGGGGCCGCGTACAGGGTCGCCAGGCAAATCGGAAACGAAACGGTTGTCGAAGCGCAGTGGTTTCATGCCCACAGGCTACGCGGATGCCGCGCAAACAAAAACGCCGGGGCAAGCCCCGGCGTTTCGGACAACGAGTCAGTCGCTATTACAGCGGCTGGACTTCATCAGCCTGCATACCCTTCTGGCCCTGCACGGCGACAAAGCTGACGCTCTGGCCTTCCTGCAGCGACTTGAAGCCAGAACCCTGGATCGCGCGGAAATGCACGAAAAGGTCCGGGCCGCTCTGCGGGGTGATGAAGCCAAAACCCTTGGCATCGTTGAACCACTTGACGGTACCGGTTTGACGGTCAGACATCTTTGAAACTCCTGAAACGGATGAATAAAATCACGACCTGGGGACCCCCGGGCCGAGACTGAGTTGCAGGTGTTAAGCAAAGCGGAAAGATGTAGCTGATCGTTTTGGATCGACTGCATCAGGCCACGATTTACAGTGACCCAAGCAAACACAGTGCCGTGCACACTACACACCTTTACCGCAAAAGCCAATCCCCCCTGACAAAACCCTGAACAGCAGGCCCAAGCACCCATTTGGCCTAAACTGGCCTCCCCTCCAGGAACAACCTCCATGGCAAAGCCCAACTATTCCTTCGAAAAGAAGCAGCGCGAGCTGGCCAAGAAGAAGAAACAGGACGAAAAACTGGCCAGGAAGCAGGCCTCGAAGGAGTCCGGCACCGCTACGGAAGGCCCGTCGGCGGACGACGACACAGACCCGAACCCGGCGACTGACGAATAACCAGGGCCAGAACCACGGCCCATCCGCATCTAGAGCTCAAGCCTGCGGAGGCTCTCGAAACGCCTTGGGACAGCGCCCAACGGATCGATGAACCCCAGCCCCCGGGCCAACAACTGCAAAGGCTGGGCCACCTCATCAGGCGCCTTACCACCAAGCACGGGGTAATAAGGATCGTTCCGGATCGGGGCGCCCAGCCCCGCCAGATGCACGCGCAACTGGTGCTTGCGCCCGCTGAGCGGATACAGGCCATAGCGCCACCACGGTCCGGCAGACTCCAGGACCTCGATCCGGGTCTGGGCGTTGGCAACTCCCGGCACTTCAGCCATGCGGAAGAACGGCTCTCCCGGGACGATGCGTGATTCCCGGAACATCGGGAACGCCAAACCCGGCAAACCAGGCGCAATCGCCTCGTAACGCTTTTCGATCCTGCGCTCGCGGAACAATGACTGGTACGCGCCGCGCGTGCGCGGATTCGCCGAAAACAGCACCAGCCCCGCCGTGCCCCGGTCTATGCGATGCAAGGGCACCAGGTCCGGGTTGCCCAGGCGCTCGACCAGGCGTGCCAGCAGGGTTTCCCGCACATACGCGCCCGCAGGCACCACGGGAAGGAAATGCGGCTTGTCCGCGACCACCAGATGCTCGTCGACGTGGAGGATGCTTTCCTCGAACGGAATCCGCGGTTCGTCCACCACTTCGCGGAAGTACAGCACCGTATCGCCCACCCGATATGAGGCGTCGACGGACCAGGGGTTACGGTCGGCGTCCAACACGCGACCTCGCGCGAACCGGTCTAGCCACTGCTCGCGGCTGATTTTCGGAAAGCGCGCGCACAGTCCGTCCAACAAGGTCGGGAAGTCGCCGGCCGGCAATTGCAAGCGGCTGGCAACGTCCAGCTCAGGGGAATCTCGATCAGGCAAGGCAAGGCTTCCAACGGGCCAGGCCTTATCATGACCGACCTTCGCAGCAGGCACCTCCATGGCGCTCAAGTCCACCGTTGTAAAAGCCGAACTGCAGATCAGCGACATGGATCGGCATTACTACGCGACCCATAACCTGACCCTGGCCCAGCACCCCTCGGAAACCGACGCGCGCCTGATGGTGCGGCTGCTGGCCTTCGCGCTGTTCGCGGATGAGCGCCTTGAATTCGGCCGCGGCCTGAGCCAGGACGACGAGCCTGACCTGTGGCGCAAGGAGATGACCGGCGAAATCGTGCAATGGATCGACCTGGGCCAACCCGACGAAGCCCGCATTCGCAAGGCCTGCGGCCGTTCGCGACACGTGGTCGTGGTGACCTACGCAGGCCGCAGCGCCGACATCTGGTGGGAAAAGAACGCCAACTCGCTACAACGCAGCAAGAACCTGACCGTGATCGACATAGACGCCGAAGCCGTGGAGCAACTGGTCGCCTTGATGGTGCGCGGCATGCGCCTGAACGTGATGATCCAGGATTGCGAGGTGCAGGTGCTCGGCGGTGAGGTCACCGTCAGCCTGGTTCCCGGCGTGCGGCAGGCGGCTACGCAAGGAACCTGACCGCGTGAGCCACACCCACGACGTGCTGGTCATCGGCGGCGGCGCGGCTGGGCTGATGAGTGCGCTGACCGCGGGCAGGCGCGGGTTGCGCGTAGCGGTGTTGGAGCATGCCAACCGGGTCGGCAAGAAGATCCTGATGTCGGGGGGCGGACGCTGCAACTTCACCAATACCGGTACCACGCCCGCGAACTACCTGTCCGCCAACCCGCATTTCTGCAAGTCCGCGCTGGCGCGCTACACGCCCACTGACTTCATCGAAATTATCGAACGCCACGGCATCGCGTACCACGAGAAAGAACTGGGGCAACTGTTCTGCGACGACTCGTCCAAACAAATCGTCAAGATGCTGCTAGACGAATGCGAAGTGGCCGGTGTCGGCATCGAAACCAGCTGCAGCATCGAGCACGTGCAACACACCGAACCAGGTTTTCGCCTGAAGACCTCGCGCGGCAACCACTCCGCGCCCTCGCTGGTCATTGCCTGCGGCGGGCTGTCGATTCCTGCCATGGGCGCGACCGGTTTCGGATACGAACTCGCAAGGCAGTTCGGCCATACCGTGCTACCGACACGCGCCGGACTGGTGCCACTGACCCTGACCGGCAAGCACCAGGAACACCTGCAGGACCTGAGCGGCGTCGCCCTGCCCGTGCGCGCCAGTTGCAATGGCCAGGACTTCAGCAATTTCATGCTCATCACCCATCGCGGCGTCAGCGGACCTTCGATCCTGCAGATTTCGTCCTACTGGCAACCCGGCGATGACCTGCGCATCAACCTGCTTCCGAATCACGACGCCTTCGAACTGCTGCGCGAGCAACGCATGGCGCGGCCTGCCGCCGAGTTGAAAACCGTGCTGTCGGATTTGCTTCCGCGGCGTTTCGCCCAGCGACTGTGCGAGCTGTGGCTGCCGAATCGGCCGATGAAGCAATTCAATGAACCGCAATTGCGCGAGGTCGCCAACCAATTGCAGGACTGGCCGCTGGTCGCCAGCGGCACGGAAGGCTATCGCACCGCGGAAGTGACGCTGGGTGGCGTGGACACTGATGAACTGTCCTCCAGCACGATGCAATCCAAGAAAGTCCCGGGCCTGTATTTCATCGGCGAGGTGGTGGATGTCACCGGCTGGCTGGGCGGCTACAACTTCCAGTGGGCCTGGGCCTCGGGGCATGCGGCCGGTAATGCCGTCTGACGGGCATTGCGTCGGCGTCGTAGGAGCGACGTGAGTCGCGACCGAATAGAGAAAATCAAAACCCTTCGCGACTCACGTCGCTCCTACAGAATCCGACTTCAACGCATCGCTTCAGCGGCAAGCTTGAACGACCGCAATCGTGCCCGGTGATCGAAGATGTTTGCCACCAGCAGCAACTCATCCGGGCGATGCCGGTCAACGAAGGCGGCGATGCCGCGCTTCACGGTGTCAGGACTGCCCACCACGCTGCACGCCAATGCATTCTCCACGCCGAGTTTTTCATGTGGTTCCCAATAGCTTTCGATATCGTCGATCGGAGCGGGAATCAGGCCAATCCTGCCGCGGCGCAGGTTGACGAAGCTCTGCTGCGCCGTAGTGAACAGACGCTTGGCTTCTGCATCGGTGTCGGCTGCCACCACATTCAGTGCCAGCATCGCGTAAGGCTGGGCCAAATATTTCGACGGGCGGAAATCGCGGTGGTAGAGCGCGAGCGCCTGGTCCATGGCATCGGGCGCGAAGTGCGAGGCGAACGCGAAGCGCAGGCCCAGCGCGGCGGCCAGTTGCGCGCTGAACAGGCTGGAACCCAGCAACCACACCGGCACGTCCAGGCCCGCGCCCGGCACCGCACGCACAGCCTGGCCGGGTTCGGCGGGATCGAAATAATGCAGCAACTCCTGCACATCGCGCGGGAACTGCTCGGCACCATCGAAATAACGGCGCAGTGCGCGCGTCGTGGCCTGGTCGGTACCTGGCGCGCGGCCCAGGCCGAGGTCGATGCGTCCCGGATACAGCGAAGCCAGCGTGCCGAACTGCTCCGCCACCTGCAGCGGCGAATGGTTCGGCAGCATGATGCCGCCTGCGCCTACACGTATGGTCTTCGTGCCTCCCGCGACATGCCCGATGAGTACGGCCGTCGCCGCGCTGGCAACGCCCGGCATGTTGTGGTGCTCGGCCAGCCAGTAACGCTGGTAGCCCCAGCTTTCGGCATGTTGTGCAAGGTCCAGGGTATTGCGGAACGCCTGGGTGGTGTCGCTGCCTTCGCAGACGGGGGCGAGGTCGAGGATTGAATAGGGAGTCATGCGGGTTCCACTGGAAGCAGTTCGATCAATCTGGGGGCGATGGAATGGCTTTGCCAGCGGGCGTTGCGGGATGGTGTATTCCAGCCTGCCCCGCTTCCGCAATGGGCATTCGCGACTTACGTCGCTCCTACGACATCAACTCATCAGGTCGAATGGGCCGCCCTGCTCCAACGCGCGCTGGTAGGCGGGCCGGGCGTGGATGCGATTGAGGAATTTCTTCAGGTTGGGCCGATCCTTGAAGCCGGCACGCACCGACGCGGCTTCTACCGGGAAGCTCATCTGGATGTCGGCGGCACTGAAATCATCACCGGCAAACCATTGCGACTTGCCGAGCTCGCTTTCCATGTAATCCAGGTGCAGCTTCACCTGCGGGCCGACGTAGGTCTTCATCACCTTGTCGGCGATGCCGCGTGCGACCGGCTTGGCGAAGAACGGCATGGGCGCGGTTTTCAGGCGCGAAAACACCAGGCTCATCAGCATCGGTGGCATGGCGGACCCTTCCGCGTAGTGCATCCAGTAGCGGTAGCGCAGGCGTTCCGGCGTACCGGGCGAAGGCGCAAAGGCATGCGCGGTGTCATAGCGTTCGACCAGGTATTCGAGGATCGCACCGGATTCGGCCAGCGTATTGTCGCCGTCCACCACCACCGGGGACTTTCCCAGCGGATGGATCTTGCGCAGCGACGGCGGCGCAAGCATGGTTTCGGCATCGCGCTGGTACCGCACCACGTTGTAATCCAGGCCCAGTTCTTCCAGCAGCCAGAGCACGCGCTGTGAACGGGAGTTATTGAGGTGATGGACGGCAACCATGGAAGCCTCGTCGGCTGTGAGTGCGGGAATGGACAAGATCATAGCCTGCATGCCCGATCTGGCCGCGAAATTCGCATTGGCTACCGGGTATTTATGGAAAGCTCAGAGCAAGAAAAGCTTTTGGCACAGATCAATGCTGAAAAAGCGGATCAAGCAAATCGATGAATGAAGTTCCCCGATTCATCCGCTTCAATCCGCACTTATCCGCGTCCCAAAAGCTTTTACTCCCCATCTACCAACGGGGTGAGTGCGGCATCCAGCGCGACGCGCTCGTCGAATACGAAGCAGCGCCCTTCGTAGCCCTGGCCGCCCACCTCCTCGAAATACCCGAGGATGCCGCCGTCCAGCTGCAGCACGTTATCCATGCCGGAGTCCTGCATCCACAGCGCCGCTTTTTCGCAACGGATGCCGCCGGTGCAGAAACTGACCACGGTGGCGTCCGCAAGCGACTCGCGGTGTGGTTCCAATGCGCCAGGCAGGTCGGTGAACTTGTCGATGGGCAGGCTGAGCGCGCCCGAGAACGTGCCGTACTCCACTTCCTGCTGGTTGCGGGTATCCAGCATGACCACGCGCTTGCCTGCGTCGTCATGGCCCTGCGCCAGCCACTGCGACAACACAGCGGGAGACACCGTGGCGGCTCGACGCGCCAGTGGTGAGGCGTCTTCGCGCCGGAAGCTGATGATCTCCGGCTTGACCTTGACCTTCAACCGCGCGAAGGGCTGCGATTTGCTGTGGCTGTACTTGACCCGCATCCCGGCGAAGCGAGCATCCGCATGCAAGCGTGTGAAGACGTCGCGCACGCCTGCCTCGTGGCCCGCCAGGAACAGATTGATGCCTTCCGGTGCCACCAGGGCAGAACCGCGCAGGCAGGCCTCTTCGGTCCATGCATGCAGTTGCTCTGCCAAGACCGGCGGATCGGCAATCGGAGTGAATTGATAGGCAGCGGCATTGAGGATCATGTGCATAGTGTAAATGCTGCACATCGGGCGGGCATCTCCGCCTCCCGCACTGCCATATCCCGGAAAGCGCACAGGGCATGAGAGTTACAGCGTCATGCCCAGACGCGCGTGCAGTTTGACTCGGCACTTGGACTGTTGGTAGACGACAAAAAAGAGCTTTTTTTGGACACGGATAAAATCAAATAGAAGCGGATCAGGTAAAGCTACTTCCTCATATTGCCTTATCTGCTTTTTCCGCTCTGATCCGCGCCAAAAGCCCTTTTTGATCCTCCTCTTTTGCAGCCCTCCAATAGTTCTAGAGTTACAGGCTATGATCCGGCCACTATTGGCCCGGCGACAGCAAAGCCCATGGATCCGACCACCCATATCGATGTTCATGTAAGCCACCATTTCAATGCCACCCCGGACCAGGTCTTCGACGCCTGGCTGGTGCCGCGTGAAATGGGGCGCTGGATGTTCGGTGCGCACATCCATGACGTGAAGCTGCTGCGCCTGGACGTGGATCCGCAGGTTGGCGGCCGTTTCTCGCTGCAGGTACGGCGCAGTGGCCAGTTCATCGAACACACCGGGCATTACCTCGAAATCGAACGCCCCCGGCGCCTGGCGATGACCTGGGCGGTGAAAGGTGCGCCGGACGACGCGTTCAGCCGAGTGCAGATCGACCTGGCGCCTTCAGGCATGGGTAGCGTGCTGATCCTGACCCATCGCATGGATGCCAAATGGGCCGGCCATGCGCAACAGGTGCGTGAAGGCTGGAGCGCCATGCTGGCCGCGTTGGGCGAACTCTTCACCTGAAAGCAGGCGATTGTTCCTCGATCAGCGCAGGAACAGCTGCGGCAGCATCACGGTCATCACGATGATGCCGATGATCGCAATCAGCATCCCCAGCACGTACCACGGCCGGTCACGCCACAGGGTCCCGAAGGTCTCGGCGGTGCCATCCCGCTCGGCAGCCGCCTGGCGCGCCAAGGCTGTCTCGCGGCGTTCGCGCTGGTAGTCGGCCATCAGCGCCTTGGCGCGGACGATGTCTGCATCCTCCGAGACCCAGATGCCGCCATGGGAAATCCCCCACGGACTGGGCCTGGTTTCGTGGAAGGCAATCGCGTTTTCCCCCAGCCACGCGCGCACCTCGTCAGCTTCATCATCGGGTACGTTGCGCAGGTTGAGCAGCAGTTTGGCCATGCGCCCATGATAACGGTCGGGCTGGCGACTTGGCGCATGCGTTACCCTGCCCGCCTCCTCCACCGGTAAACCCCATGCGCCTGATCCTGTCCCTGCTTGCCTTGCTGATGCTTTCCGCCTGCGCCGACCCCGGCCCGCCACCCGGTGGCAGCGTGGCGGAACTGCAGCGCATCGACGTAAAAGTGGGTACCGGTGCCGTCGCGACCGCGGGCAGCGATGTGACCGTGCACTACACCGGCTGGCTGTATGACGAGAAAGCCGAGCAAAAACGCGGTCTCGAATTCGACAGCTCAATCGACCGCGGTCCGTTCACGTTTCCACTGGGCGGCGGCAAGGTCATCCGCGGCTGGGACGAAGGGGTCGCTGGCATGAAAGTCGGCGGCACGCGCACCTTGCTGATACCCGCCTGGCTGGGCTACGGCAGCAGCGGCGCCGGCGGCGTGATTCCGCCGAATGCATCGCTGGTGTTCGAAGTCGAACTGCTAGCCGTCAAGCCGCGCTGATCGGGTGATGGTGGATCCTTCCGTGATCGATTCCAGATCCAACGCGACCCGCCGGGTCGCCGTGATTGGCGGCGGTCCTGCCGGATTGATGGCGGCGGAAGTGGCGCGCGCCGCCGGCGCAGACGTCGATGTGTATGAGCGCAAGGGTTCCGTCGGACGCAAATTCCTGATTGCCGGCAAGGGTGGCCTGAACCTGACCCACTCCGAACCCAGGCCGGCCTTCGTGCAGCGCTACCGTGAACGCGCGCCGGAAGTCGAAGCGTGGCTGCATGATTTCGATGCCGATGCCTTGCGCGAATGGGCGCGCGGCCTGGGCGTGGAAACCTTCGTCGGCAGTTCCGGTCGCGTGTTTCCCTCCGACCTGAAAGCCGCGCCGCTGTTGCGCGGCTGGCTGAGGCGACTGCGCGACAGCGGCGTGCGTTTCCACGCGCATCATCGCTGGCTGGGCTGGAATCAAGCAGGCGCCTTGCGCTTCGCCACGCCCGAACGTGAATTGGAAGTGGGCACTGACGCGACCGTGCTGGCGCTTGGCGGCGGGAGTTGGCCGCAACTGGGTTCGGATGGCGCATGGCTGCCGCTGCTGCAATCGCGTGGTGTCGAGATCGCATCTTTGCAGCCATCCAACTGCGGCTTCGACATCGAGTGGAGCGAACACCTGGCCACCCGCCACGCCGGAGCACCGCTCAAGCCAGTAGTAGCGCACTGGCGCGATGCCAACGGCAAGGAACATGCTTTGCAGGGTGAGTGCGTGGTGAGCGCACACGGCATCGAAGGCAGCCTGGTCTATGCGCTGTCGGCGGAGCTGCGTGACGCGATCACCCGCAACGGCCATGCAACGCTGCATTTGGACCTGGCGCCCGGTCGCAGCCTGGAACGCCTGCAACAAGACCTCTCGAAGCCGCGCGGGCATCGCAGTGTAAGCGAACACTTGCGCCGGCAGGCCGGCATCAGCGGGGTCAAGGCCGCGCTACTTTACGAAATGCTCGACAAGTCGCAGCTGGACGATCCGGCGCTGCTGGCACGCACGATCCATCGTTTGCCGTTGACGTTGAAACAACCACGCCCATTAGCAGAAGTAATCAGCACGGCCGGTGGCGTACGCCTGGAAGCGCTGGATGCACACCTGATGTTGGAGGCACTGCCTGGCGTGTTCTGCGCGGGCGAAATGCTGGACTGGGAAGCACCCACCGGAGGCTATCTGCTGACCGCGTGTTTCGCCAGCGGCTACCGTGCCGGCAAAGGTGCAGTGGCCTGGCTCGACAACACGCCAGCGACTTGAGTGGTCGCCCGCAAGGGCCGCGGGCAGGAATCAACTCCCTGCCCGCGGCGATCGCGGACGTGGCAACAGCTTAAACGCCCGCATGTTGAAATCCGGTTAGGGTTTCACGACAGGCTAATGACATGTTCCGCTTGCCTCATAACCTGAACCGCATGTGCAGATGAAAAATAATGCATTGATCCCTGCACGCGGGATTCATGTCAGTTTTCGCGACGCCTGTTTTCTCGCTTGCGCGGCAACGTACATGTTATCGACCAGGTTGGGATAGCGACGTCCAGCTTCCTCGGCGCGCTGCCTGGCTTGCTCAATCTGCGCAGGCGTGAGCTTTATCGCTGGGCCAGCTTTATTCGGAGCCTTCTTGTCCCAGGGCTTGGGAGTTCTGCTGGTCATCACATTCCCTCCATTCAAAGACACCGCACGCCGGAATGACCTGCGTGCAGCGTGGCCCTCCAGATCAATGGATCAATACGCGCCCATGTAATCGCGCTTGCCCACTTCGATACCGTTGTGGCGCAGGAGTGCATAGCTGGTCGTTACATGGAAGAAGAATTGCGGCAGGCCGTAGCTGAGCAGGTAGGCCTGGCCGCCGATCTTGCGCTCTTTGGGCGTGCCCGGACGCAGCACGATCTCACGGCTTTCGCTACCCTCGAATTGCGCAGCGTCCAGTCCGCCGATGAAGGTGAGTGTCTTCGCAATCAGCGCATGCAGGTCAGCGAAGCTGGTTTCCTTGTCATCGAATACCGGAAGCTCCGCACCGGCTAGCCGACCGCTGACGCCCTTGGCGAAATCGCAGGCGATCTGCACCTGGCGCAGCAACGGGAACATGTCCGGGAACAGCCGCGCCTGCAACAACGCATCCGGGTCGATCTTGCGCTCGGCGGCATGCGCTTCCGCCTTCGTCAGCAAGGCATCCAGGCTGCCCAGCATCTGCTGGAACACGGGAACGGAAGCGGCGTGCATGGAAATGGTCATGGGATGTCCTTTGGTAGTTAGGAGGAGATGGTAGGAGCGCCCCATGGGCGCGAGCTCTTCGGGTGCATCACAATAAAATCAGGAGCTCGCGCCCATGGGGCGCTCCTACGGAATCTGGGGTGGATCAATCCTGCTCCGCGGCCGCCTCGCGGCCCTGCTGGCGGATCAGTGCTTCCTCGCGTGCATCGTTGATCGCATCGCGTACGCCGTCTAGGTCGACGCTGCGCTCGTCATGCACGAACTTGCCGGTGAGCTCGGTATCGGGGAACAAGTCGCCCTGCTCGAACAACGCCCACATCTCCTCGCCATACCAGGTGTCCAGCAACTCGGGCGCAAACGCGCCCAGGGTGGCGGTGAGGTTGTTGACGTCGCGCAGCAGCATGGCGCGTGCGGCGTTGTTGCCGGTGGCGCTGACCACCTGCGGGAAATCGATCACCACCGGGCCTTCCGCACCCACCAGCACGTTGTAGGCCGACAGGTCGCCGTGGATCAGGCCGATGCACAACATGCGCACCACCTGCCGAACCAGGAAAGCGTGGTACTCGCGCGCCTGTTCGGCCGTGAGTTGCAGTTCGCCCAGGCGCGGCGCGGAGAAACCCTCCGCGTCGGTGACCAGTTCCATCACCAGCACGCCATGGAAGTATCCATGCGGCTCCGGCACGCGCACGCCGGCTTCCACCAGTTGGTAAAGGGCATCGACCTCGGTGTTCTTCCACGCAGTCTCCTGCTGCTTGCGCCCGTACTTGCTGGCCTTGCCGATGGCACGCGCCTCGCGGCTGCCGCGCACCTTGCGTCCTTCCTGGTACTGCACGCGCTGCTGGAAGCTGCGTTGGGCCATGTCCTTGTAGACCTTGGCGCAGCGCACGTCATCGCCGGAGCGCACCACGTACACGGCCGCTTCCTTGCCGCTCTTGAGTGGGCGCATCACTTCGTCGATCACGCCATCGTCGATCAGCGCTTGCAGGCCTTGCGGGGTCTTCATCCAGTCAGGGGTCGCGGTATCCGGGGAGCGGCTATTGTGCCTGCGTAAGCGCCGGGACTGGCGAAAGCAGGCCCGACGGGCGCGAGCGATTACACTGGCGCCCCGATTTCCATGATTCCACCCATGTCCGAACCCGTCCGCCTGGCCAAACGCGTCGCTGAAATCGCCGGCTGTTCACGGCGCGAGGCCGACCAGTACATCCAGGGCGGGTGGGTGACGGTGGATGGTGAGGTGATCGATGCACCGCAGCATCCGATCACCACGCAACGGGTAGAGATCGACCCGGAGGCTGACCTGAGCGAAGCCGAGCCCGCCACCCTGTTGTTGCACAAACCCGCTGGCGTGGCCTTCGACGCATCACCGAAGCTGGCCACCCCGCAGTCCCACACCGCCGGCGATGACCCAGGCATTCGCGTGTTGAAGCGCCATTTCGTACGCCTGACCCCGCTGATGCCGCTGGACGACGAAGCCAGCGGGCTGGTGGTGTTGAGCCAGGATGGACGCATCTGGCGCCGGCTCAGCGAAGACGCGGACCAGATCGAACAGGAATTCGTGATCGAGATCCAAGGCGAATTGGCACCGTACGGCCTGCCGCGCCTGTGCGACGGCATGCTCTACCAGGGCCGCGCCCTGCCCCGCGCCAAGGTCAGCTGGCAGAACGAAAACAACCTGCGCTTCGCGATCAAGGCGGTGCGCCCCGGTCAGCTCCGGCACATGTGCGCCCAGGTGGGACTGGATGTGTTGTCCATACGCCGCATCCGCATCGGTCGCATCCCGCTGAGCAAGATGCCGGTGGGGGAATGGCGCTACCTTCCGGTCGGGGAACGCTTCTGACTGTGCGCCAACATGACGTGATGCGGAAATATGCAAGCATTGACGCCAGCGCTTCCGGGTACCGACACTAGGCACTGTGCCAGCAACCCGCACGCACCGCCCACCCTTCATTCCACCAGATAACGACGAGAGGCATTTATGAGCAAGGGCATGGACCAGAAGAAAAGCGAGAAGAAGGCGCCCGCCAAGACCCTGAAGGAAAAGCGCGCCGACAAGCAGGAAAAGAAGAAGAACAAGTAAGGTGTATCCGCTTCCATGTAGAGCCGAGCTTGCTCGGCTGCTCTAAACACCTTTCGTAAAGCCGAGCTTGCTCGGCTGCTTTGAACACCATGCAAGAAGCAGCCGAGCAAGCTCGGCTCTCCGCGGCGCGGTGCGAACGGTTAGACCGCCGCCGTCACCACGACCTCGATCTTCCACTTCGGATTGGCCAGCGCGGCCTGCACCGTCGCCCGCGTTGGCGTGTGGCCTGGCACCACCCAGGCTTCCCAGACCTCGTTCATCGCCGCGAAATTGGCCAGGTCGGGCAGGAAGATCTGCGCATGCAGGATCCTGCTCTTGTCCGTCCCCGCCTGGGCCAGCAGCGTGTCGATCGCCGCCAGCACCTGCTGGGTCTGTCCGCGCATGTCAGCGCTGGCATCATCGGCAATCTGCCCCGCCAGGTACACCGTACCATTGTGGATGGCCATTTCGGACAGGCGTGGGCCAACTTCGAATCTCTGGATCATGTTATGTACTCCGGGCCGATGAAGGATGGCCACCATCCTACGGGATAGCGCGTGGCTTCCCGTACTATCCCGGCATACAGGGCGGATTTGTTCGGCCCGGCACCGGGACTTGATTGAACCAGACCATCCCCCAACCTGTCGCAGCCCCTCGTTCCCGACGCTGGCTCACGCGGATATTGCTGGTAGCTCTGCTCGCCTATCTCGGCATGGCGACCTACCAGGTATTCAAACCTCTGCCCGAAGGCATCGGCCAGCCCTACCCTGTGCGCTCCAGCAATGACGTTACCCTGTTCACCGACATCACCTACCTGGATGCCGCTGGCACTCACCACAGTGACCAGCAGGTGTTCGATGAAGTCCTGCGGCTGATTGGACAGGCCAAACGGCTGGTGGTGCTGGACATGTTCCTGTTCAACGATTTCACCGGTGCCGATGCAGCTCCTTCGCTTAGACCCTTAAGTGCAGAGCTGACCGAGGCGCTGGTGGAACGGAAACGCGCCGTGCCCGGCCTCCAAGTGCTGGTCATCACCGACCCCATCAACACGCTGTATGGCGGCATGCCCTCGAAGCACCTGGACGCCCTGCGTGCCGCCGGCGTGGACGTGGTAGTGACCGACCTTGGCAAGCTGCGCGCTCCGAATCCCGCGTGGTCGGGTTTCTGGCACCTGTGCTGTCGTTGGGCCGGCAATAGCGACAGCGGCGGTTGGCTACCCAGCCCGTTTGGCAAAGGCAAGGTCAGCCTGCGCAGCTACCTGGCAATGCTCAACCTCAACGCCAACCACCGCAAGACACTGGTAGTCGACGAGGGTGATGGCTGGACCGGACTGGTGGCTACCGCCAATCCACACGACGGCAGCAGCGCCCATGGCAACGCGGCGCTGCGCTTCCGTGGCGAGGCCGCCTTGGACCTGCTGCGCAGCGAGCGGCCGGTCGCAGCCATGTCGGCGCACGCATGGCCAACCACTGCTGCCGAGGCGATCACCCAGTCGTCCAGGACCACCGGCAGCAAGGACGATACGCAGCTGCAGGTCCTCACCGAAGGCCGCATACGCGATGCCTTGATAAACAGCGTCGAGAGTGCGAACGCCGGCGACCAGCTGGATGTCGCGGTGTTCTATTTCTCGCACCGCGCGCTCGTCAAGGCCGTCATTGCGGCGCAACAGCGAGGCGTGCAGGTGCGCGTCCTGCTGGACCCGAACGAGGATGCCTTCGGCCGCAAAAAGAACGGCATCCCCAATCGCCAGGTCGCGCTGGAACTGCACCAGGCCGGCGTACCCGTGCGCTGGTGCGACACGCACGGCGAGCAATGCCACGCCAAGATGATGTTCAAGCAAGCGACGGATGGCTCGGCGGAACTGATCGTCGGCTCCGCCAACTACACCCGCCGCAACCTGGACGACTACAACCTGGAGAGCAGCGCGCGCGTACTGGCACAGGCTGACGCCAGCGTCATGCAGCAGGCAGGGCGCTACTTCGAACAGAGCTGGGGCAATACCGGCAGCCGCCGCATCAGCGTCCCCTACGCCGATTATGCGGACGACTCACGCTTGCGCTATTGGCGCTACCGTTTCACGGAGGCCAGCGGGCTCTCCAGTTTCTGACGCCTCGGCGATGCGCCGTCCTGGCTTTCCCTCATTGCGGCTTGGGTAACGGCTTGCCTTCGACGATGGCGATCATTTCCGCGTCCGTGATGGGCGCGATGCGCATGTCGAAGCGCGTGTTCAGCAGCTCCACCATCGCCTGTGCCCACAGCGCGTTCCAGACCGTCCCGGCATGGCCATCGGCAACCGTGGCGTTGCTCGGCTCATCGCCCGCCGTGTTCGTCACCCGCATCCTGCCCAGCCTCACCTCGCGATAGGCCGGCTTGCCTTGCGCGTCGCGCCCACCCCAGTGCTGCTGGAACCATGCGCGATCATTGAAGAAGGCGATACGTCGGTCGGCTTTCTCCATGCCGGACAAGGCGCGGTCGAATACATCCAGTCCGGTACTGATGTTGTCGATCGCAACCCGCGAATGCCACCGATCCAAATTCTTGCTCCAGTGCGCATTGTCGAAGATCCCGACCAGCACGATTCGCAAGTCCGGATGGCGGGCATGCAAGGCTGCGACGGATTCGCGGATTGCATGTATGCAATCCGTCATCTTTTGCTGCGCCGCCGGTGACATCGGGTCTTGCGCCAGCTGGTCAAGCACCGGCGCATCACCAAAGTCATTCACGCCAATGCGTATCACCACTACACCGTTGCGCCAACGCCCTGGATGTTCGTCCATCAATGCCAACAATGCCGGTACCTGCCGCGTGGGTCCGCCCAACAGATCGCTGCAACCCCGTCCGGACACCGCGAAGTTGTAGAGGTAGTCTTCTTTGCGCGGTGAGCGCAGCGTGATTCCCACCGAACGTGCCACACGTGCGATCACGCGAGGGGTGCCGTACACCCCCCATTCGCCAAGATCCACGGATTGGCTCCGCAAACTCCCCAGGATCTCGGTCCATTGCAACGTGGTCTCGCGATGAGGCCCGCCTCGCTCGGCACTGCCAAGCGGAAACGACCTGCGATCCTGGTAAGAGTGGCTGTCGGAATCACCTATCACTGCCAAAGGCACGCTCCCGGCCTGCTGTGGCGGCAGTGACGGGTTCGTGCGTGAGCCACGTGGCCATCCCATCCACGCGAGGAGCATGGCCGAGGACAGCAATGCGCCCCATAAAAGCAAGCGACGCACGGCGGGCGAAGTCTTGTTCATGGGTTGCTGATCCGAAGGATGGCCAGTATTGGACCCTGCGGCAGTCTAGGCCGCAACGCTGAATGCCCGCTGCAGCCCCATGGCCGCTCACCTGGAATCCTGCGTTACGTGCGTACGGGCGAAAGACTCTTGCGCAGGTACGTGCCTGGCCAAGCAACTTGTAATCGCTTGCTTGTAGAACCCTTTTCGTCACCTTGCGGGCATTGGCAACGTGTCCGCCGACAACCTTCGCGACCAGCGGGGGTGCTATCCGATGTCACGCAGATCGCCGTCATGATGCTGCGCCAGTTGCGGACGGATGCGGAACTGCGGGTTGCCGATGCCGGCGTTGGCCACAATGGTCGTTCACCCGGGCGATGGTGGCACAGGGCTATGCTGTCACCCGCAAGCACAGTCGCTTCATCGAGAAAGACCGGAAGTCCTTTCGTGTACGCTTGCCCAGCCATCGGCGTCGTCTGCGATGTCTTCCACTCGTCAGGAGCTGCATTGAGTATTCCCCTGCACCTGCAAAGCGGCGTTGACCCAAGCGTGTCCTGCACGCACTGCGATGCCGTGTGCTGCCGCCTGACCGTGGTGGTGATGCCGGACGATGAGGTGCCGCGGCATTACGTGGAACGCAACGCGCATGGCGTGGAAGTGATGGCGCATAACGAAGACGGCTGGTGCGTGGCCATCGACCCACTGCGCATGTGCTGCAGCATCTACGAGCAACGCCCGGATATCTGCCGCAAGTTCGCCATGGGCAGTGAGTACTGCCGCGAAGAGCGCGAGGTCTATCGCACGCGCTACGACCAGGATCCCTCCTTGCTCGCGTAGGAGCGCCGCGAGTCGCGAAACTCGGGGTCGCCACGCATCGCCGAACCAAGGCGCCCCTTGCGCATGGCGCGTCCGCGCAAAATCCCATGGCTTCCTCATGACGCGCGGCGCACATCTTTCACCACGGCAACCTGCCGTATCCGTGGCTTGGGTAAGTGGTGGTGGCGGATCACCATGGCCGGGCGTGCAGAGGCAACCCCGGGTCGTTGCCGACAGCTGCTGGAACATCCCACCAGCTCCTACAATAGAGGCAGCGGCGCAATCGCATCGCCCTCCCCTTGCACGCACCACTGGACATCGCATGACCCGCCGCCTGTTGCAGTTGTACCTGGGCCTCATCGCCTACGGCGTATCCATGGTGCTCACGCTGCAATCCCAGCTGGGGCTGATGCCGTGGGACGTACTGCACCAAGGGCTGTCGCTGCACACCGGATGGCCCATGGGCAGGATCGCGATTGCCGTCGGGGCACTGGTATTGCTGGCGTGGATACCCATCCGCCAGCGCCCCGGGCTGGGCACGGTGAGCAATGTGATCGTGATCGGCCTCACCTTCGACGCCACCTTGCAACTGATGGGCGGCGTGATGACGGCACTGGCCATGCCGGGGCGCATTGCGCTGTTGCTCGGCGGTATCGTCCTGAATGGACTGGCGACCGCCGCCTACATCGGCGCGCGTTTCGGCCCCGGCCCACGCGATGGCCTGATGACAGGACTGGCGAAACGCACCGGCGCCTCGTTACGGGTAGTGCGCACCCTGATCGAAGGCAGCGTCTTGCTTTCCGGCTTCCTCTTGGGTGGCACCCTGGGTTTCGGCACGCTCTTGTATGCGATCGCCATCGGACCGCTGATCCAGGCCTTGCTGCCATGGTTCGACCGCACGGCACGCGCCGCACCCGCCGATTCAGCAGCCCTGCCCTGACCCGCCGCGCGTTATCGTTGCCCCATGCAACCGCTGAAATATCTCGCCGGCTACCCCGAACACCTGCAGGCGCAGGTGCGCACCCTGATCGAACAGGATCGGCTAGGCACCCGCCTGCGCGAGAAATATGGCGAAGCGCACGCCGTGCGCAACGACCGCCAGCTATACGACTACACCCTGGCGATGAAGGAGCGCTACCTGCGCAAGGCCGAACCACTCAACAAAGTGGTGTACGACAACAAGCTGCAGGTCGTGAAGCATGCGTTGGGCACGCATACGACCGTGTCACGCGTGCAGGGAAGCCGCCTCAAGGCCAGTCGCGAGATCCGTATCGCCACCGTGTTCCGCGATGCGCCTGCTGAATTCCTGAAGATGATCGTGGTGCACGAACTGGCTCACTTGAAGGAAAACGAGCACAACAAGCCGTTCTACCAGCTGTGCACGCACATGGCGCCGGACTACCACCAGCTCGAGTTCGACCTGCGCCTGTACCTGACCCACCTCGATCACAGATAGCCGCCAGCTGGGGCTGCCCGCGCAACGCACTGCGATCAGGCACTGATCGCCCGCTCCAGGTTCTCGCATGCGATTCCATCGTAACGGTGATGGAACCAGTCGCTCAGGTAGATGCGCTCGCGCGCCAGCAATCCTTTCAGGAAACGCTTGCGGTTGATGCGGAACAGGAATCCCGGCACATGGCCGCGGTACTCCTCGGCGATGCCCCGGTCATAAGCATCGAACTGCGCGGCCTCCGCGCCCAATATCGCCATATCGCAGTCGAGGAAATGCATCGCATCCAGTGAAAAAACATCATCGCCGAAATCCGACCGGGATAACTGCCCGTGGCGAGCAGTCAGGTTGACCAGTTCTGCGACACGCCATGCGTCAATGCCTGCACCAGGCATCCATTGCGCCACCTGTGCCATTGCGAGCTCTGCGGAACGTGCCTCGTTATCCTTGCGCCCCGCTTCGTAAACCGCGTCGTGGTATAGCACGGCAAGGCCGACCTCTGCGGGCTGCACCCATCCGGGACCCGCAGCGACCTCGGCATAGTGGCGAAGCACTTCCTGCACGTGCGTGTAGTTGTGGTAAGCCCGTGGAGGCGTCGCATACGCGGCTTCCAGCAACGCCTGCTGTTCGCGTGGGAGATCGAACGGAAGTTGATTCAACGTCATCTGCGCTACCCGCCATGGCAAGTCGTGATCGAGTGTAGCCCACGGCATGCAACGTTCCAGATACCGCTTGAATATGTAAACGATTACGCCTTCCGCCAGCTAAACAACGCTGGCGCGCCTCAGAATCCATTCATCGCCACGGCCGCTAAGTACACCCACGCCAACAACATGCCGGATCGCCCGGCGAAGGTAGAAACATGGAACTCCGCACCCGCCCGCAGACCTTATGGTCGATCGCCCTGGGCACGGCCCTGGTCATGGGCATGGCCGCTACTGCCGGTGCACAGGACGATCGACGCGACCGCGCCGACCGCAACCAGCAGGAAGAGAACAAGGACCAAGGCAGCGCCAAGTCCGAACAACGCCGCGAGCAGGCCGAAGCCCGCCAGCAGCAGGCACGCCAGAATGCGCAGCGCGACCAGGAGCAGCGCCAGCAAGCGGTGCGCCAGGAACAAGCGCAGCGGCGCGACGGTGACCAACGTAATGGCCGCCAGCAAGCCGACGCCAACAATGCAGAACGCATGCAGGCCCAGCGCGAACAGAACCAGCGTCGCGACGCCGCCCAGCAACAGGAGCGCAGCAACCGCCAGCAGGCCGAACAGGCCCGGCAGCGTCAGGGGGAGTCACGCGAGCGCCAGCAGCGCGAGCAGCAAGGCTTGGCTGCACAGCGTGAAATGGCACAGCGCGAGGCCGTGCAACGCGCGCAGCGCGAACGCCAGTCCCAACCTCCCCGTGCCATGGGTGGCAACCAGTCCGTGCGCCGCGAGGACGACCGCCGCAACGACCAGACCGGCTATGTCCGTCGCGATGACGATCGTCGCGACCAGCAGCAGCGCCTGGGCCGCGATGAACAGGAGCGCCGCATCCGCGAGGAGCGCCAGCGCGCCGATCGCTACCAGCAGCAACGCGACTACCAGCAGCACCAGCTAGCCGAACAGCGAGCCCGCGAATTGCAGCAGAACCGCCGCAACGCGCAGTACCGCTACCAGCAGCAGTACTACGATCGCCTGCGCCAGCAGCAATACCGCTTCAGCGCCCGAAACTACAACTACTACAACGATCCGTACTACTACACACCCGCCAACTACCGCTATTCCTACGGCGGGCGCTGGCAGTCCACCAACCGCTACGGCGCGGACCTCATGCGCCAGGCCGTCAACTACGGCTACCAGGAAGGCCTGCGTGCCGGCCGCGCCGACCGTGACGACCGCTGGCGCAGCGACTACCGCAACAGCTACGCCTATCAGGACGCCAACTACGGCTACAACGGCTACTACCTGGGCCAGGACCAGTACAACTACTACTTCCGCCAGGGTTTCCAGCGTGGCTACGAAGATGCCTACCGGAACGACTACCGCTACGGTCGGCGCGACGACAATGGCAACTACGCCATCCTGACAACCGTCCTCGGCGTGATCCTGGGCTTGCAACTGCTGCACTGATCCAGCGACACAGGAACGAAGAACGCCCGGCAATGCCGGGCGTTCTTTTTCGTACGTGGAAACAGTTGTCTTGCCAGGCAATCCACGCTTGTGATGGAACCCCTCAGCGTAACTGGCTGTCCTTGCTGCCACGCCGGTTGTATCCGCTGTGGGCAGCTTCCTCTTCGTCGTGCGCTTCCTGGCAGGGCACGCACAGGTGCACGCCGGGGACCGCCTTGCGCCGCGCTTCTGGAATCACTGCATCGCACTCCTCGCAGCGTTCCAGGCTGGGACCTTGCGGCAACTGGCTGCGTGCACGCTTGATGCCATCTTTTACAGTGGCGTCGATCTGGTCCTGTACCGCACCGTCACCTGCCCAACCGGTCGCCATGTCCGCCTCCGCACGCTGCCTGGGTGAAGGCTGGCAGGATAAGCGCGGCCGCGTGAACCGTCTGCAAAGCAGCGCCCTGTTCAGCCGGAAATTTCACGCACCGCACGCACCGCGCGATCCACTTCGTCCGGCGTGTTCACCAGGCTGGGCGCCAGCCGTGCGTAGGTGATGGCATACGGACTGGTGCTGGCGATGATGTTCTTCGCCAGCAGTTGCTTGACTACGTCGGCAGGCTTGATGCCATCGACTTCGAATGACACCAGCCCCGCCGACAGATCACCGGACTTCGGTGTATGGATCTTCACCTTGGGATTCTGGGCCAGTCCGGCCTTGCACTGGTCGTTGAGGCTGCGGATGCGCGCCGCCACGCGGGCGCGGCCCATCTGTCGGTGCATGCGGAAGGCGGCTGCCGTCGCCCACTGATGCTCGTAAGCATGGAAGCCACCCGGGCTCATGCGATTGGCATTGTTGGGCGAGACCAGTTTTTCCTGCTGTTCCCAGGCCGTGTACTGGTCCAGGTCGCTGAAGCTGGGAATGAGCGGACGCAAGCGCGCCCAGTTGTCCGCGTTGGCCCAGACCAGGCCGGTGCCGCGCGGGGCGAACATCCACTTGTGGGTACCCGCGCAGAAATAATCGCAACCCATCGTGGCGATGGTTTCATCGGTGGAACCGATGCCGTGCACGCCATCCACGACCAGCAACAAGGGTGCGCCGGCACGCGCACGCAGCGCAGCCGAGATTTCGCGGATCGGCAGGCGGATGCCGCTGCTGGAGTGCACCCAGGTCAGGCCGACCACGCGCGTCTTCGGCCCGATGCCGGCGAGCAACGCATCGACCAGTGATTCGGTGGTGGCCGTGGCCGCATCGGCGAACAGCGGGATCATGCGCATGGTCGCGCCACTGCGCTCGGTGGCCAGGCGAATGGATTCGTGGTGCGAGAAATGATCATGCGTGGTGCACAGCACTTCGTCGCCAGGCTGCAGGGGCAGGCCGTGATAGACAAGCGCAAGTCCAGTCGTGGTGTTGCCGGTCAGGCACACGTCCTGCGCCCGCCCGCCCAGGTAATCGGCGATCTCGGTCTGCACCTGCAGGGGCATGTTGCTTTCGTCGCCCTCGAACAGGCCGTGCTCGATGACGTGGAAAGGATTGGCATCGATGGCCTTGCGATACCCCTCGATCGCCGTGCGCACCGGTGCAGGATGGCTGGCGATGAAAAAACTGGCGAAGTGCAGGTAGGCAGGATCCAGCACGAACTGGGAACGGACGCCCTCCCACGTGGAGAGGTCAGGCGCCGGCTGGGCCTGCGCGGCCAGTGCCGCCATGAACCCGGAAGGCAGCAATGCACCAGCGGCCAATGCCGTCGGCGTGCCAAGGAAACTGCGTCGCGTCAGTGCCATGGTCGTTCCACTCCCCAAGCCCGACCCCTACGGGCCATTGGCAACTCCAACGCGCGCGGGCTGCGTGAACGGACACCGTGGCAATCGGGTCGTGAGCCGCCCTAGTCCAGCAACGGCCAGGCGGCAGGATCCAGCGTTTCCCGGTAGGCATGCCAGGCGGCGTACGCCAGCCACGGCATGATCACCGCCAGCCCGATGAAGGCCGTGGCGAAACCCACCACGGTGAGCAGCACGATCAGGAAGGCCCACAGCGCCATCACCGCCTTGTTGCGCAGCACGGCATGCACGCTGGAGATGCCGGCGGTGACCATGTCCACGTTGCGATCCGCGATCAACGGCAGCGAGAACGCCGCCACGGCGAAGGTCAGTGCGGCGAACACCGCGCCCACCAGGGTGCCGATGGCAAGGAATTCCCACAGTGCACGCACGTCACCCTCCGTGATCGGTGACAGCGCACTGACCATCATCCCGGCACGCGACCACAGTAATACGATCACGCCCTGCCCCAGCGCATACACGCCGGCCTGCCCCAGCACGCGGCGGGCCAGCACGAAGGAGTCGTCCAGCTTCGGCGTGCACCCACGTTCCAGGCTGCGGCTGACGCAGTACAGGCCCACGCAGATCAGCGGCGCCACGAACACGAAGCCCGACAACAGCGTCGCCAGCAGGGCGAAACGCCCCAGTTTCCATGCCAGCATCGCCATCAGGATGCTCACGATGACGATCACCACGCCGAACACCGCGGTCAGCCGCGGCGTGCGTCGCAGGTCCTGCCAGCCCTTGCGCAGCCAGCGCCACGGCGCATCCATGCCCAGCGTCGCGCAGGGCACCACGAACGCCGGTGCGTCTTCCGCGCCTGGGTCGTTCTGCGCAGGGGGGATCATCCTGTCGGCGAATCCGTGCCGCTGCCGCCTGCCAACGACCAGGACTTCAATACCTGGTATTCGCCACGCCCGGCCACGCCGTGCACCAAGGCGAAATCACGCACCTGCCAGTGGATGGGGTCGATGGCCTGCGGCACCAGCACGTGGGTGTCGTACAGCAGGGTCACGTGCGGGGTGAACTGGCGCTGCAGGTAGCGACCCAGGCCCGCGGCCATCAAGCGCGTGCCCAGTTCGCGCCACAGCGCGTGCACGGGCGGACGCTCCTCCGCGCACAGCAACACGCACGGACGCCGATCCTGTCCACTGCCAAAGCTGGAGGCGCGCGCCAGGGTAATACCGAACCGCGGCTGCGACACCTGGTCCGCCGCGGTGCATGCGGAATCCACGATGTCCTGGCGCAGTCCCGCATGCTGGCCAAGGTAATGCAGGGTGACATGCAGCCGCGAGGCTTCGAGTGCGCGTCCGGTCAAGGAATGCTCGACGCGCAAGCCATCGCTTTCCACGGCAATGGCCTCGCACGCCGCGGCATCCGGGAACACGCAGAAGAACAGCGAGTCCTCCGCGACGGGAGCCTCGAAACCGGGCAATGCATCCTGTGGGGACATCGACGACCTGCGACCTGCACTCATGAATGTACCGCTTCCTCGTTGAGAGCATGCCCTTGCCAGTTTCATGGCAGCTCTTGGACCAGATACAAACGCGCATATCGACAACATCCGGACAGGACGCCACCGCCCTGCATGTCGCGTGGAACCGCGCTGACGCGGATCGATGTTGCGACTGCCGAACCCACGGGCGACCAGCCTGCAATCAAAGCAGTTGCACGGCTCAGCGCAATTCGCGACGCAGGATCTTGCCGACGGCGGACTTGGGCAGCATGTCGCGGAACTCGATGACCTTGGGTTGCTTGTAACCGGTCAGGTTGGCGCGGCAGTGCGCGCGCAGTTCCTCCTCGCTCAAGGCGGGATCCCTGCGCACCACCACCAGGCGCACGGCTTCGCCGCACTTCTCATCCGGCATGCCGACCACGGCCGCTTCCAGTACACCCGGATGCAGGGCCACCACGTCTTCGATTTCATTGGGAAAGACGTTGAAACCCGAGACCAGGATCATGTCCTTGCGCCGGTCCAGCAGGTAGTAGTAGCCCTGCTCGTCGGCCTTGGCGATATCGCCGGTGCGGAACCAGCCGCCATCGAAGAAGGCTTCGCGGGTTTCATCCGGCTGCTGCCAGTAGCCCGTGGTGATCTGCGGGCCACGCGCGCACAACTCACCCGGCTCGCCGATCGGCACCAACGCTCCGCTTTCGTCGCGCAGGGTGATTTCCACTTCACCCAAGGCCATGCCGATGGAGCCGACCGGGTTCGGTGCGTCCCAGCGGTTGTAGGTGATGGCCGCACTGGTTTCCGAAAGGCCATAGCCTTCCACCACGTCCTTGCCCGTCAGCGCCTTCCAGCGCTCGGCGGTGGCGCGGCGCAGGGCCGTGCCTCCTTGCAGGCACAGTTTGAGTCCGCTGAAATCCAACTTGGCGAACTCCGGTGAATTCAACAGCGCGTCGTACAGCGTATTGACGCCGGAGAAGAACGCAGGCTTGACCTTGTCGAAGGCCACCACCAGTCCCGGGATATCGCGCGGATTGGTGATGAGCACCGAGTGGAAGCCATGGGCCATGTTGAAGATGAGGTTGCTGTACGCGGCGATGTGGTAGATGGGCAGGCAGATCATCACCACGTCGGTCTTCGCATCCAGGCAATGGCCGAAGCATTGTTCGGCCGCGGCCACGTTGGCGATGACCGCGCGATGCGGCAAGACAGCGCCCTTGGATAGGCCGGTGGTGCCACCGGTGTACTGCAACTGCGCGGTGTCGTCGTGGTTGGCCTGTGACTGCACGCGCGGCAGACGCTTGCCGTCGGACAAGGCCTGTGGCCAGCGCAGCGCACCCGCGATGTTGAAGGGTGGAATCATCTTCTTCACATGCTTGAGCACGGTGTCGACCAGCAGCGACTTCGGCCACGGCAGCATGTCGCCGACACGCGTGGTGATGACGTGCTTCACCGCGGTGCCATGTAGCGCCTCGGCGGCGACGGAACCGAAGTTGTCGAGCACGATCAACACGCTGGCACCGGAGTCGCTGAGCTGGTGGTGCAATTCGCGTGCGGTGTACAGGGGATTCACCAGCACCGCGACCAAGTCGGCACGCAGCACGCCCAGTACGGCGACCGGATACTGCAGCAGGTTGGGCAACATGATCGCAACGCGGTCACCGGCCTGCAGGCCAAGCCCGCTGCGCAGGAACGCGGCCAGGTCGGCGCTGAGTCGATTGACGTCGCCGTAGCTGATGGTGTGGTCCAGGTTGGTGGCGGCGGGCCGGTCCGCATGGCGTTCGGAGGCTGCGATGAGCATTTGCGGCACGGTCTGCCCACTGTCCATGGCCTGGGTGGCGACGTTGACGAAGTCAGCCTTGGCCAACACCGAGGTCACGTTGGTTCCGAATGGCTTGTTCAATGCAGGCTCCCCTCTCTGCTGGCGATGCAATGGATGCTACCCGAAGCGCGCAGAGGCCCACGCCGCGGTGCAGCAGGATGGGATGTGGGGTGCAACTGAAAATGAAACTCTCGAAGAGCCAAATGCGTCGGCGTGTATGTGGGTGTCGAATGTGCCCCTCTCCCCTTGTGGGAGAGAGCCTGCCCCGTACTTGATACGGGGGTGGCCGAAGGCCGGGAGAGGGGTCGCCGGAGCCGGCTTCCAATCCGCCGCGTTGATGTGTCGAGCACAGCAATCAAAGGCAGAAACCCGCACTAGACACTGCAGCCTTATCTGCAAAGCGACGTGCTCCGGCTACCCCTCTCCCGCCTGTCGGCACCCTCTCCCACAGGGGGAGAGGGACGCGAGCGCAACGATCGTCGCGGCGACTGCTTTCATTGGCTACGCCGTTTTTCGCGAAGCATCGACATGATGAATGGGTCGACGATGCACGTGTTCCATGATGCTTTCGCACCATATGCACTTTGACCAACAGTAAGTAGTTTTACATGCCAATGACGTGGCCATTGCCGTCCGTCGGCTGCACCACACACACGTCCGGTATGCAGTCCGATGCGCACCGGGCGCGGCGTTGGATACATAGCTTGCCCGGGCGAAAGGCCTGCCGCACGCATTCCCCTGTCTCCAGGAAACCATCATGAAACTATCGACCCAAGCGCCGGGCCCTCGCCTGGTCCTCCGCGGCCTTCCGCCGTACTTGCCGATTGCCAGCGCCCTGCTGCTGTTCCCCTCCTCGGCATTCGCCGACTCGGTGACCGACTGGAGCGCCTTTGCCGACCAGGTCATCGCTGGCGCCGGCGCGCCACCGCAGCAATACCGCGTGCTCGCCATGACCCAGGTCGCCGTGCATGATGCCTTGAACAGCATCGACCCTCGTTATCGCAGCTACTCCATCGTCGCTGCGAAGAACCCGAATGCGTCCCCCGATGCCGCCGTCGCACGCGCCGCCGCCGACGTGCTGCGCGCGAGCATGCCCAGCCAGGTCGCGGCCATCGATGCGCAGTACGCGGCTTCCATCGCAGCCTTACCTGCCTGCCCGGCGTCCGCACCGCAGTGCATCAACCAGGGCATCGACGCAGGCGCGGCCGCCGCCGCGGCGATCCTGCAATTGTGCCAGGGCGACGGTTCCGCAACCCCGCACCTGCCTTACACGCTTGCACCCGGCCCAGGCGTGTACCAGCCCACGCTGCCCACGCCACCACCGCCCGCGCCCTACCCGCAATTCGCCGGCTGGGGCAACCTGAAGACCTTCGCGATCCTCAACCGTAGCCAGTTCTTTGCGCCGCCGGCACCGGCACTGAGGCTCAAGAGCCGGGCGTATGCCGACGAGTACAACGAGGTGAAGCTGATGGGCTCGTCTGCCGTGCGCAGCGCAGCGCCCGATTCCGAGGAAAGCCGCGTCGCCCGCTATTTCCCGGGCGGCGGCGCCAACCTCAACGCCATTACCCGTGCCGTGGTTGCTGGAAAGTCACTGGATCGCTGGCAGCACGCGCGCCTGTTCGCGATGGTCAACATCGCCGTCAATGACGCGCTTATCTCCACCTTCCGCGCCAAGTTCCACTACAACTTCTGGCGTCCGTACACCGCGATCCGCTGGGCTGACGACGGCAACCCGCTGACCCAGAGCGACCCGGCCTGGACCAGCTACATCACTACTCCGCCCTACCCGGACTACCCGTGCGGCCTGCCGACGACGATGGGTGCCGGGGCGCAGGTGATGCGCTCGTACTTCGGCACTGACCAGCTGCCCTACACCCTGACTGCCGCCGGCATCACCCGTTCCTATACGCGACTGTCAGACGCGGAGTCCGACTCGGTCGATGCGCGCGTCTACGGCGGCATCCACTTCCGGTTCGGCTGTGAAGCCGGCGTCGTGCAGAGCCGCAAGGTAGGCAAGTGGGTGTACCTGACGCAATTGCGGGAGAACCATCACCGCTAGCAGTCGCCAACACTCCGCCTTTGCATTGCAGCGAAGCTGCGCATGCCCGTTGATCAGGAAAGATTGACGGGCATGCGCGTCGCAGGAACCGAATCCTGCCGTCTGGTCTACGCGGGGTCTTGGTCGTTGGCCAGCATGAAGTCGATCGCCCCCACTACCGCCGCCACCTGCGCGGCGTTGCACTGTTCCGGCGTGGCGCGCGGGCTGTCCGGATAGACTTCGGTAGTGGTGGTGTAGCGCGCGTTGGTTATGCCCGCGCACAGGCCCAGGCGCTTGAAAGGGTATTCGATGATGCCGGGCGCAACCACGGGGGAACCGATGATCTCGCCATTGCCATCGGCTGGCGCGATGTGGGTGACCTTGGCTACCGCGGCGATGACTGCCTGCTGGAATTCCGATTGCGGATTTTCCGTATCGCCAACCGTGTAGAAGCCATCGGGGATTTCTCCCGGCTCGTAGGCCAGCCCGTCGCGGGCAGCGAGTGCCGGGCGGAATTCGGATTCGTCGGTATCGGTAGTTTCGTGCAGGTCGATGTGCAGGCAAATGCGATCGCCCAGCGGTGCGACCAGTTGCATCAGCGCGGCGGATTCCTGCGCGGGGCTTTGCTTGCGGAACGAACGGTTGGGATCGATCGCTTCCGCGTTCCAGCGGTTGATGCGTTCGTAGGCCCACGGGCTGACGCACGGCGCGACGATCAGGTTGATGCGGCCCGTATAGTCCGCGGCATGCTGGTCGACGAACTGCAGCGCGCCGAGCACGCCGCTGGTTTCATAGCCGTGCACGCCGCCGGTGACCAGCACGACGGGAAGTCCGTCGCTCCAGTCGCGGCTCCTGATGGCGAACAGCGGGTAGCTTTCCAGATCGTAGTCGAGGTAGCCGTATTCCGACACGTCGAAGCGCGCACGCAAGGCATCGATCAGGCGTAAGACCTCTTCATAGCTGCGCTGCGGCTCCTGCGCTGCACGCCAGGCCGTGACTTCATCAGGCCCCCATTTTTGCCCGGGCGTGCCGATGGGATAGAAGGCTTCGGTCGTCATAGCGTCGCTCGCTGTTGGGCCCGGGAAGGACGCTGGATTTTAGCATCGGGCCGTCATGAGCCCGTGATGCCGGCACCGCAAACACCCGTATGCCACCTGTGCTTTCGCAGCCAACTGACGACCGAGCTAGCGACTGCCAGCGAAGTACTCCGGTGTCGCCGTCGATTGCAGTACAAACTTCTGCGCGCCTTCCCCTACCCACAGCACGTATTCGAAGTTCTGCGTCATCCGGTAGAAAGCGCCTTCGGGAGCAGCATAGTTGGCCCCTACCGACACGGTATGGCGCCCCGCAGGCAAGGGTGGAATCAGCAACCAGTAGCCATCGCTTGCCGCGATCGGCACATGGAAGCCGGGCTGCGGCTTGGCGGTTGGATCCGGCGCAAAGCAGGATGGCGTGCGTACCCGGTAAGACTGCACGTCCTTCACCTGCACGCCGTCCAGCAACACCACCGCACTGGCCAGGTGATCGTTGTTCAACGCAGCCTGCTGTTTCAACGATTCGCAAGAAGGAAACTCCTTCTTGCTGTCCTTCGGCAGGCGCAGTGGCGATCCCACGTACATGTTGATCACCGGAACCAGCAGGTATTTCCCGATCGGCACGTTGCATTCGCGCTGCGCGTCGAAGCTGCCATCGGTCCCGGCCAGGAACCATACAGGTCCTGATTGACCCTGCTCGCAGTAGCTTCCATCCGGGTCCAGGTACGGAGGAACGTCAACGCTCCTGGTCCATTGCCACCACGCGGCGGTCCACTCGGCGTATCCACGCCCCTCGACCAGGGCATCCACCGGTACTACCTGCGGGTTCTCCACGGCGTTAGCGCAAACCCCGCCACCCAAGCCGGCCAACAGCATCCAACGCAGCATCCTGCTTTCCACTTTCATTGCGCTATTCCCCAAAGCAGCATGGAAGTCCGGCGATCATTTGTCCGGATAGTTTTTCAATTTATCAAGATAGTATTTATGGTCTGGATTTTCCGGGTCGGCAACTTGCCTGAACTTCGCCACGGCATCTTTCAGGCCAGGGTCGTTTGCTGCCGACAAGGCACGCATTCGCCATATCCAATACTCCACGTTCTGCGGATGCTTCTCCACCAAGTCCTTCGTGCAACTTTGTGCCTGTGGGGAGTGCATTTCCTGCAAAGCCAAGTATCCACCGCAGTACGGCTCGAGCGCCTTGTCGCGATATTCCTTGTCGTCCAGCAGGGGAAGCAGGTACGGCCGGGATTCGGCGAACTTGCCCTGCACCATCAATGCGTTCGCTATGCCCATCTGGTACTGCAGCGCGTTCGGGAACTCCGCCGCCAATCGCCTGAACTCAATCTCTGCCCAGGGACCGAAACCACTCCTCACCAACGCATCGGAAGCGAGCCAGCGCAACTTGTCGTCCCCAGGCCAGTAACGGATTGCCTGGGTCAGGTAAAGCAGCGCAGGCCACAGCTCGTCCCGATAGAAGTAACCCTGGCCCGCACCTCCCAGCATGGCCGCACCCGGGCCCGGCTGGGCCGCTTTCACGTGCGCTTCCACCAGGTCGATGTACTTCCCACCCGCCTGCGTACCCTCGTAAGCCAGCGGCTCGACCAGCAACGCGTACAGCATCGGGTTTCCCTGGCCCTGCTTGCGGATGTAGTCGGCGACGGCCTCCATCGCCTGCATCGAGCCGCCCCATTTGGGTTGCGCAGCGCGCATGAATTCCCAGACGACGTAGTAGGAGAGCGGATCAAGGCGCTGGCAATCCGACAATGCGATGGCCTGCAGTGCGTCGGAACTTTGCCGGCCAATCTTGGCCAGCTCCAGGCAGACGGGCGAGAGTGCAGGTTCCAGTTCAAACGCGCGACTCAATAGCGGCAATGCGGCAAGGAACTGCTGCTGCATGCGTCGCAGCTGGGCATCGGTGGTGCCACTGATGAATTCCGAGCCGCGCGCATCCCAACCAAGCGCTGCCTTGTACCGTCCCATCGCCGCCAGTGCAAACGGGCTGTCGGGCGCCTGCTTCAACCACTTGCTCGCGACCTGCCCGGCCTTGCCGCTGCTGTCGAACTGGTTGTAGAACAGGAAAATGACGTCGCGTTGATCGGGGTTTTCGAAATGGGCCTGCAGCAGTGCGGCCAACTGCGCGTCGATACGTGCCACACCATCAGCGTCTGCCAGCAACTGCAGCATCTGGTCGAGTGGAAGTGGAATCTCGCGCAACAACCGGCAACGCCCTTGTCCTGCACCCTTGGGCCAGTGGTTACCCGGAAGATCCGGATAGGCCAGGCATCGCTGCTCCAGATCCTCGATACGCTCGGCTTTTTCGGCTTGCGCGAAATAGCCCGCCATCTCCGGCGGCATCGGTTGCGGCGCCTGTGCAGCGGCGGAAACCACCACGCCCCAAAGCAGCACCGCGCACAACGCTCTACCCACTTCCATGCAAGTCCCCCGTCATCGCGCCGCCTACAAACTAACCGATGCCCGGGTATCGCGCAAAGCGTACCCGCGCACGGACCGCGGCCGCAGCATGGCTTCCCGCGCGTCGTCCAACCCCGGCCGTCTATGGCATTGCGCGGGCGGCATCTATGGACCGGACCAGCACGTCCGCGATGTGCCGATGGTCCGCGGTCGAGGGATGCCAGTTGCAGCCTTCCATTCCCAATCCATCCACGGGCACGAAGTCGACGCGCTGCTCACCGGATTGATGCAACTGCTCCACCACTTTGAGCACCTGCATGCGGATCTCGCCTTCGGCGCCGTCGGTGGCCCAGAGCAGGAAACGGGTTTGCGGGTAACGCGCGCGCAAGGACTGCACGAAGGCCACGTAAGCCTGCACGTACTCGGCGTGCAGCGCTTCGCGCGTCTTCCACGCTTCCCCTGCGTTCAACGGCGTGGAGAAATCATTGGTGCCCAGCGCGATCACCGCGACCTGCGGCTGCCACGCGCTGTCGATGTCCTTCACCGAATGGTCGAACAGCACATACGGGTACGCCTGCGGCAAGGTGTCGCCGCCACCGCCGCCGTAGTTGCGCACGATGCCGCGCCCGGAGATGGCATTGATGCGGTAATCGGCATCGTAGTGGCGCGCCACCAGCGGGCCATAGGCGCGCGTGGTGTCGGTGGTGGCCCAGACGTCGGCCTCACTGCAGTCGCGACCGGCGGAACTGTTGCCGTAGCCGACCGTGTGCGAGTCACCGATGAATTCGATGCGGCGCATGCGTGCCTGCACAGGCAGCGGCGTGGCAGCGGGCGGCAGCAGGAAGCCGCCAAACCGGTTCGGGCCCGCCTGGCTTTCGGTGGCCACGTCGATGCGCACGACATGCGCGCCCTCTTCCAGCCCGGCAATGCGGTAAAGCCCCTCCGGCTTGGCCAGCGCCTGCAGCGGTTTTCCATCCACCTGCACGTGCAGGATCACGTCACCCGGCCCGATGCGGAAGATCGCCGTGTCGCCACGGAACGCGGTTTCGAAATACACGCCCGGCCACTGCTGGTCGACCACGGCCTGGCCTTCGACGGTGGCGCGCACGACGCGGCCGCCCGTGGACATCGATGCGGGCAGGTAGCCCGCCGGGATTGCATCCACCTGCACCAGGCTGGGCGCGGCTGCGAGGGCCGGCATCCAGCAGATGGCCGCCCACGATGCGATGAGGAAAACCGTGGCGCTCCGTTTCACTCTTCACCTCTCCCCGCAAGCCGATGCACCACGCACCCATGCCATGCATCCTAATCCCGGCAAGGCGACGCGATGCGCTTCGCGTGCCCGGGCTGCGCGGGTGCTACCTGTTCCGCTGCAGCAGGAGAAGCAGGAAATGAAATAAGGATCCCGCTCAACTTCCTTAGTCCTGATTTCCGGCTTCAGGGCGGATCGGCCTTCACGTTGCGCTCGATATAGGCCGCATGGCCTGGCATCTCGGCCACGGTGCCGGCAATCGCCTGGCGCAAGCGCATGAAATGGGCCAGCAGCGCCTTCTCGTCCACGTGCCCGACGAAGGGATCCAGTCGCTCGGGCCGCAGCCCCAGGCCCAGGTACATGGACACCCACGAGGGCTCCAGGAAGCCCAGCTGGTGATGCAGGACCACGCGCCCGGTACCGCGGAACATGTCGATCTGGTGCGCCAGCGTTTCGGGCAGCGTCATGCTCGCGCAGTAGCGCCATAGTTCGGAATCATCGCGCTGGGTCAGGTGGTAGTGCATCACGACGAAGTCACGGACCGACTCGAACTGCTCGGCGTGCCGGCGGTTGAACTCGACCGCCAGCGAGGGATGGAAGTCGCGGTCCGGCAGGTACTGCACCAGCCAACCCACGCCGTCCATGATGGTGTGGATGCTGGTGGATTCCAGTGGCTCGACGAAGCCCGCCGCCAGGCCGATGGCCACCACGTTCTTCACCCAGCCACGCTTGCGCCGGCCGGTCACGAAGCGCAACGGGTTGGGCGCGCCCTGTGGCTTGCCTTCGAGGTTGGCGACCAGCAGTGCGCTGGCCTCGTCGTCGGAGATGCAGTCGCTTTTATAGACCAGGCCGCTGCCGGTGCGGTGCTGCAGTGGGATCGTCCACTGCCAGCCAGGCGCGTGCGCGGTCGAGGTGGTGTAGGGCCGCAGCGGTTCCGTGCGCTCGCTGGACACCGCAAGCGCGCGGTCGCAGGGCAGCCACTTGCGCCAGTCCTCGTAGCCGGCCTTCATCGCGCCTTCGATCAGCAGGCCACGGAACCCCGAGCAATCGATGAACAGGTCGCCCTCGATGCGCCGGCCGTCGGCCAGGCGCACGGCCGCCACGAATCCGTCCTCGGGCCGCAGCTCGACGTCGACCACGGTGCCCAGTTCGCGCTGCACGCCACGCGCCGTCGCGTATTCGCGCAGGTAGGCCGCGTACAGCGAGGCATCGAACTGGAAGGCGTACGAATACGAATTGTGGGCGGAGGGCGGCCCGTCCACCGGCGGCGTGAACTTCATGTGCCGCGCCATCACGCTGGAGGTGGACCAGTCTTCGTACGACGGGAAACCGGGGTGCATCGCGTCCAGCCGCAGCCAGTGCTGGTACGGCGAGCGGCCCTGGATGGGCGGGCCGAAATCGCCGAAGCCGTGGAAAAAGCGGTGGCCGATGCGTCCCCAGTTGCGGAACTCGATCCCCAGCTTGTAGGTGCCCTGGGTGCGCTTGGTGAACTCCGTGTTGTCCAGCCCCAGCATGTCATTGAACATGCGGATCGGCGGGATGGTGGCTTCGCCGACACCGACCGTGGCGATATCGGGCGATTCCACCAACACGATCTCGCAAGCCAATGGCCCCTCGCGCGGGAGTTGCTTTGACAAGGGCGCCGCCGCCATCCAGCCAGCGGTTCCGCCACCGACGATCACAATCCTGCGTAAGTGACGCTCGCTCATGGTCATGCCTCCCGGGCACGGTGCATTTTCAAGATAGTTTCGTTAGCTGTTTGGTCAAGCGACACTTCAAACGTAGAACTTGCGGGCGGGTAACCGCTATGCAGGCCGTCAAGTCTGTCCAAGCACCTGCGTCCCGCGTTCGCCCAAGGAATAAAGAACCCGCAGCGGCCCGTTCCTCCCGTCTTGCAGGCTTTGCCTATTCCGCCAACGCCTTGACCAGGTCGAACAGGTAGTCGCGACCGGTGTAGACCGAGCGCACCTCCAGCCGTTCGTTGAGGCCATGCACGCCGTTGCCGTCGGGATCGCTCCAGGGACCGGGCACGCCGTAAGTCGGGATGCCGACTGCCGACAGGTACAGGCCGTCGGTCGCGCCGGTGGACATGGACGGTATGACCGGCACGCCGGGAAAATACTTGGCGCTCAGCGTTTCCATCGGGCCGATGATGGCCGGGTCCAGCGCGGGCGACTGCGCCAATGGCTTGTCCTTGCGGGCCAGTGCGAAGGAGATACCGGGATTGCCGACCACCTTGGCCAGCGTGTCCATGACTTCGGTCGGCGCATGGCCGGGGAAGATGCGGCAATTGACGTTGGCCGTGACCTTCTGCGGCAGCGCGTTGGTCGCGTGGCCGCCGTCGATCATGGTCGCCACGCAGGTCGTGCGCAGCATCGAGTGGAAGCCCTTGTCGGTATTGACCAGCGCCGCCGCCTTGGCATCGGCCGGATCCTTCGCCAGCGCCACCATCGCCGCGCCCATCGCATCGGTGCGCGCCGCGCCCGCGCGTTCGAAGAACACGCGCGTGGTGTCGCTGAACTCGGCCGGGAACTCGTGCTCGCGGATCTTCAGCAACGCCTCGGACATGGCGTAGATCGCGTTGTCGCGCACCGGCTGCGAGCTGTGCCCGCCGGGATTGGTCGCGACCAGCTTGTAGTCCTGGTAGATCTTCTCGCCGACCTGGATCGACTGCGCGACGACGCGGCCCTTGCCGTCGGTATCGCCGCCACCGCCTTCGTTGAGCGCAAAGGCGGCGTCGATCAGTTCGCGCTTGTTGTTGGCAAGGTACTGCGCGCCGTTGAAGGCGGTGTCGGTTTCCTCGCCGCAGGTGAGCGCCAGCTTGACCGTGCGGGCCGGCGCGTAGCCGTCCTGCTTGAAGCGCACCAGGGTGTCGGCCCAGGTGGCCGCCATCATCTTGTCGTCGGAAATGCCGCGCGCGTAGTAGTAGCCGTTCTCCTCGATCAACTTGAACGGATCGCGCTCCCAGTCGGCGCGCTTGGCCGCGACCACGTCGATGTGCGCCAGCAGCAGGATCGGCTTGAGCGTGGTGGAGGTACCGGGATAAACGGCCACGACCCCGCCTTCCTTCGGATGCTCGGGCACGGAGAACACGGTGACCTGGTCGTCGCTGAAGCCCGCCGCCTTCAGGCGCGCCGCGATCTGCTTCGCGGCCTGGGTGCAGTCACCGTTGGTGACGGTGGTGTCGGTTTCCACCAGCTCCTTGTACAGCGCGAAGAACTGTTGCTGGTCCGGACGCAGGGCGTCCATCTTCCCGGTGGGCACCTGCGCCGCCACCGACCCGGCCACGAGCGCCGCCACCGTCATTGCAAGCATTTGCGATTTCATCGACCTATCCCCTGGAAATGGAAAAACCGTCCCGGCGCCGACTTGGCCGAGCGGGCGCACCCTGTCCGCCGATCATACCGCCGCGCCCTACCCCGGCTGCGGTGACTGCTTACGGCTTCTTTTCGCCCGCGAATTTCTGCAGCAGCTTCTTGCCCTCGGGCGACTGCGCCAGTCCTTCCAGCATGCTGGCGACGGCCGTGCCACCGTCGGCGGAGAACAGGTCCATCACGCTGGACAATCCCTTGCCCGGCGTACCGGCATTGGAGATCACCTTCACCTCGGCCGACTTCAGCGCCTCGGCCTGCGCCGTGCCCACCGCCTGCGCGGCCTCGATGTTGCGGATGCCGAGCAGGTAGTTCTGGTAGCCCTGGTCGCTGCCGATCTTCTCGGCCAGCTTGATCTGCGCATCCACAGGCGCCATCAGGATCGCGGTTTCCGCCGTGCCCTTGGCGTTGCCTTCCACCTCGATGCCCTGCGCATTGCGCTTGGCCGCTTCCAGCTTGCCCTCGGCGGTCAACACGGTCTGCTGCTTGCTGCCCTCGGCCGAAACGATGGCCACCTGCTTGGCCGCGTCGGCCTGCACGATCGCCACTTCCTTGGCCTGCGCCGCGGTGATCACCGCCACCTCGCGGTTGATCTCGGCGTTGCGCACGCTCTTCACCTGGGTCACGTCCATTTCCTTGGCCGCGGTTTCGCGCTGCTGCACCTTCACCTGCTGCGAGGATTGCTCGTTGGCCACGCCGACGTTCTTTTCTTTCTCCGCCGTGCGCAGGCCCACCTGTTCGGCCGCCTGCTGGCGCGACATCTCGATCTCGCGCTTGGCGGCGATCTCGGCCATCTCGGCCTGGCGCGCGTTGTCGGCGACCACCAGCCGCGATTCGCGCTCGATGCCGGAGGTGCGCTTGGCCATGATGTTCTGGATGACGTCGCTTTCCTTGGAATCGCGGATGTCCATCAGTTCGATGTTCTTGATCGCCTCCACGCCCCAGCCGCCCAACTGCGGGGTGACTTCCTTGGTGAAGGCTTCGCCGAAGCGGCTGCGGTCCAGCATGATCTGGTCGATTTCGTGCGCGGCCAGCACGGTGCGCACGGAGCCCTGCACGATGGCGGTCAATTGCTCCTTCAATTCCTCGAACGAGGCCACGCGCTGGGCGGCAGTGTTGGAGTCGCTGATGCGGAAGAAGGCCATGACGTGCACCAGGAACGGCACGCGTTCCTTGTCGTAGGCGGCGTAGTCCGGCAGGTCGATGGCGAAGTTGGAGACCGGCAGGGTCACGCGGGTCAGGCCGATCATCGGGATGCGCGACGGCCATTCGTAATAGGTGTTGCTGTCGAAGCCCTTGCCGTAGGAGACGGTGTTCTTGCGGGTCTGCACGATGTGCACTTCGTTGACCGGCACCACGCGCCGCAGGGCGATGGTCCAGAAGAACACGACCAGGCCAACGACGAGGGCCGCGGCAACCGCGACCAGCAAGAGCAGAGACATGCCGAACATGGAATTTCCCGAGGTGAGTGCAAGGACGCCCAGTATAGGTGAAGGGTGCGGCCGGGCTGGCGTTGCATCGGCATGGCGCGTCAGGTTTGCAAGGACGACGATGGGAGGGAATGGCGATCCCGCGTGACAGTGTGAATTTTTTACTATTCCGTCGTGCACAAAGCGTGCTTCACGGTGGTGTGGCAATGCACAGCGCGCACAAGGCCACCGGCCGCACCCGGGGGGCTTTCCACGGAAACGCTACGTGCCCGGGTGCGCTTCGCTTGCCCGGGCTACGCGGGCCTGGGCGGGTGCCTCGACGGTATGCGTATCGCGGGCTGGATCATTGCCAACGTGGCGGTACAGGTCTATATCATCACCGTAGCCGGGGGGATCGGTTTGCACACGCCATCGCCTATTGGCTCGCTTGCCCCCAAGCGCCATTGACGTTGCCCTGACCCGCGGTGGAAGCGCAGTGAACGAAACAGCGTCTGCAATCGGCACGGAAGATCCGGGAACGCCGCCGGTCTTCATCAGTTACGCCACCGCCGACCGCGCCGAAGCGCTGAAGGTGTGCAAGGCCATTGAACGCCGTGGCACCCGATGCTGGATTTCCATGCGCGACGTGCGGCCCGGCGAGAACTACCAGGAAGCCATCGTGCAGGCGCTGCGCACTGCGCGTGCGGTGGTCCTGGTGTTCACGGACGCGGCCAACACCAGCGATGAGATCAAGAAGGAGCTCTCGCTCGCCAGCCGCTACAACGTGCCGGTGATCGCGCTGCGCCTCAAGGACGTCGCGCCCAGCGATGCCTTCGCCTACGAATTGTCGACCCGCCAGTGGATCAACGCCTTCGAAGGCTGGGACAAGTCGATCGATACCCTGGTCGCCCGCATCGCGCAGTTCTCCGGCGCCGGCACGGTGGCCGCCGCTGCTGCGCCGCGCGCTTCCCGGCGAACGCCTGTCGGCCCGCGGCACTGGCTCGTGGTCGCGACCCTTGGCCTGCTTGCGTTGGTGGCGGCGGGTGCCGTGTGGTGGACGCAGCGCCCCACTCCAGATGCCGTGGTCCACGACATGACCGTGCGCATGGCAGGGTTCCAGCTCCTGTCCACGGACTTGCCCGCGACGCTACCGGATACGGTCGACGCGGAGATCGACGCGGCCTTCAGCGTCGACGGCATCGTGGGGGTGTCGACCGCACCCGCCCCGCCGCCGGGCACGGCGCCGGCCTACGCACTGGGTGGCACCATCCAGCGCGACGGCGACACGATCCGTGTCATCACCCGCATGGTCAACGAGCGTTCCGGCACGACCTTGTGGTCCGACACCTTCGACTACGACGGCAATGAAGTCGCGAAGGTGCCGCGCCATATCGCCGTGGATGCGGGCAACGTGGTCCGCTGCGGGCTGTTCGGCGCGTCCACCTACGACAAGCCGCTGCCTGACGCGGTGCTCAGGGACTACATGCAATTCTGCGAGGGGCACTGGAATCCCAACATGCAGGATGGACGCAAGGCCCTCATCCCCGCGCAGCGGGTCGTCGCGGCCGTCCCGGATTTTTCCTGGGGCTGGGCGGCGGTCGCGGGTGGGTACTGGAAAGTCGCCAACAGTGCGGGCGACCGCCGCATCGCCGACGAAGCGCGCGCACGCGGACGCGAGGCGGCCGATCGTGCGGTCGCCATCGATGGCCGCAACAGCGAGGCGCTCTACATCAAGTCGATGGTGCTCGATCGACACGACTGGATCGGTCGCGAAGACCTCTTGAAACGCGCCCTTGCGGCGCGTCGGCTGGATTGCGGCTGCGAGTACCACCAGTACGGGTGGATGCTGGCCAACGTCGGTCGCACCGCTGAAGCGCTCGAACAGTTGCACCGTGCCAACGACATGCTGGCCCTCTACGTGTACACGCCGTTGAGCCTGGCCGATACGCTGGTGCTCGCAGGGAAGGTTGACGAGGCGCGGCCGGTGTTCGATGCGGCGATCGCGCTGGCTCCGGATGCCGCCTTTGCGAAACGGCTGACGGCACGCAAGGCCGTCCAGACCCGTGACGCCACCCTGCTGGCCGACCCGGCGTTACCCATACCCGCGGAACTGCGCGCGGCGCTGCTGCAGGCGTATGCCGCATTGGCAGCGGATGACGCAGCCGCCAAGGCGCAGGCGGTGCAGGCGCTGCTTGCGCTGGAGGAAAGCCAGCAGTGGGAAGCCGTCGCCAAGCTGCTGGGAGATCTGGGTGCGAACCACGAGGCATTCCTGATCGCGAGCCGGATCGCGACGACCAAGGAATATCCCGGGCCATCGCTGTTCTGGCATCCCAGCATGCGCGCAACCTTGTCCGACCCGGGCTTCCCGGCCGTCGCCAAGCAACTCGGGCTGATGGAGTATTGGAAAACCACCGGCACCCGGCCCGATGTGTGCAGCGAGGACGCGGCGCCGCCGTTCTGCAAGATGATCTGAACGCTGGTCATGCACAACGGTCGCAAAAAGCATGCAGGCGCATGGCGACGCGGATTGCGCCCTGCGTGGGCTAGCGGGCCAACGGCGGCCGCTGTTCGATTGCAGCGATCACGCCGGGCAGGTCGCCGGCGTCCACCGGCGGCGAAAACCAGTAGCCCTGCGCGGCGAAGCACTCCATCCCGTGCAATGCCGTCGCGGTGGCTTCGTCCTCCACGCCCTCTGCCACCACGTACATGCCCAGCCGCCGCGCCAGGCGGATGGTCGAACCCACGATCGCCGCGCTTGCGTCATGCCGCAGCAGGTTGCCGATGAAGCTCTTGTCCAGCTTCAATTCCTGCACCGGCATGTCCTGCAGGTAGGCCAGTGAACTGTAGCCCGTGCCGTAGTCGTCGATGGACAGCACCACGCCCGACGCCGACAGCGACTGCAGCGTGTGCAGGCTGGTCACGGGGTCGGACATGGTCGCCGATTCGGTGATCTCCAGCACCAGTCGCTGCGGCGGTATCTTCGCCAGGGCAAGGTGTTGGCGCACGTCGCCCGGCAGCGCGGCATCCAGCAGGCTGCACACCGACAGGTTCACCGCGACCGGCAGGTCCATGCCCTCGCGCCGCCACGCGGCGTATTGCTGCAGCGCCAATCCCAGCACGTGCCGCGTCACTTCAGGCATCAGCTCGGTACGCTCGATCAGCGGGATGAACGCGCCGGGCTGCACCACGCCGTTGAGCGGATGCTCCCAGCGCAACAGCGCCTCCACGCCGATCACGCGCAGGTCGTGCAACCTGACCTTGGGCTGGTACTGCAGCCGCAGTTGCCCTGCGGCGAGTGCGTCGCGCAGTTCGTTGACCAGCAGGAGGGTGCGCGGGTCCTCGCCTTTCAGGTCCGCGTTGAAACGCATCACCCTGCCCTGCTGCTGGCGCGCGCCGCGCATGGCGATGGTGGCGTGGCGCACCAGGTCCCAGGGGTCGTCGCCATCCTGCGGGCCGATCGAGAGCCCCATGCTGGCCGACGCCCTGAGCTTGCTGCCCTCGATCCAGACCACGTCCTCCAGCGCGTCCTGCAGGCGTTGCGCGCAGGCCTGCGCCTGCGCGGCATCGGTGACCGATGGCATCACCACGCAGAACTCGTCGGCACCCATGTACACAAGCACGTCGCGTTCGGCCAGCACCTCGCGCCAGCGCCGCGCCAGTTCACGCAACAGCGCGTCGCCCGCGCCATGGCCATAGGCTTCGTTGACCGCGCTGAAGCGGTCGACGTCGATCACCAGCACGGCCACCTGCGGCCCTTCCTGCAGGCCGCGCGCGATGTTTTCCAGCAGCCGTCGCCGATTCGGCAGCCCGGTCAGCGGGTCGGTATCCGCGGCCAGGGTCAGTTCGTCGCGCTGGCGGTCCACCCTGCCGTGCAGGCCGCGCAGGCGCCACCACACCAGCAACGCGCCGAAGCCGGTGATCACCACGGTGGCGATGGTGGTGGTGAGCGGGTTCGGACGCACGGGCGCCAGCAGGCTCAGCGGTGCCATCAGCATCACCAGCGCGACCAGCGACAGCCGGCCCGCCGTGCCGTCGACGCGGTTGGGGTCGCGTTTGGCCAGCAGGCGGTCGCGCGAAGGATGCAGGGCCGCCGCGCCCCAGCACAGGTAGGCCAGCAGCCACATCACGAACAGGGGTGGCGCCGGCGTATCCACGCCATAGCTCATCGCGTGGTACAGGGCATCGCCGACGGTCCACGAGACCAGGCCCAGCACCAATAATTTCAGCGAGGGCGAACGCGTTTCCGGTGCGCTGGCCAGCCACGCCGCCAGCGCCAGCAGGGCCATGTCACCCAGCGGGTACAGCATGCGGAAGCGGTGCGGTGACGGGAAGCGCGGTGCCTGTTCCAAGGTGGGCTGGACGAATAGCCACCAGCCCAGCAAGCCGGCGCAGAGCAACACGACCACGCCATCCAGCAGGCCCGCCCAGGCGATGGCGCCACTGCTCCGGTTGCGGATGAAGGCGAGCAGGCCGAGTGCGAAGACGGCGGTGCCCAGCGTGTACAGCAGGTCTGCCGCGTTCAGGCCGGCGGCGGAGACTCCCGCGTCGTCCATCCTGGCTTGCGTAGCCGCTCCGCCGCGGAACAGGGCGTAGCCCAGGGCCAGCCACCACCACGGACCCATGTGCCGGCCATGCACTTGCATGGCGCCAATGACCAGGCCCACCAGTCCCCACCATGCGAGGGTCGCGCCGTACGAGTGTCCTTGCAGCCATCCGATGGTGAGGGCGCCCACGGCGAACAGCCACCAGGCGTGGCCGAGGGGACCTTCGGCGAGGGGAAACCATTCGCGCCGCGTGGCGTCGAGGTAGCCGAGCAATCGGCGGGTGGCGGGTTGGGTGCTCAACGTCGCACGCCGCCGTTGTCACCGTTGCACGGGGCCACCATCGTCGCGCTCAGAAGCTTGGCGTCCATCCACTAGCACCTGCGACGTTTCTTGGCCCCGGGCGGAATCTAGCACGCCTGAACGGCACGACACGCGCAGCCGTGATGCAGTGATAAATGTGAGATATCTCAGCAAGTGTTCGCTGTGATCTGCAGGGCGATGTGGCGGTGCCGGTGCAGCCGTGGAAGTAGTCAATGACGGCACCGCAGATGTGTTGCGCGTTGGCGATGGATGCAGCCTCGTCAGGACGGAACCTGCGAAGCGAATTCCGCCCTATGTGGGCTGTCATTCCGAAAAACGTTTCTGGTTTGCACCCTTCAAACGCATCAACAGGCCGCGTCATTCCGGCGAACGCCGGGATCCATCCTGACGTTCGCGATGCGTTGGGTCCCGGCATGCGCCCGGATGACGACCTTTATTGTCTCTGTGTGGCGTCTGCACACTCGACTTCTTCCAGAAGGAGTCAGCGGACTATGCAAACTCAAATCCAGCCAAAAAAAGGAACCGTCATCCCGGCGAACGCCGGGATCCATCTTGACGTTCGCGATGCCTTGGGTCCCGGCTTTCGCCGGGATGACGACCTTTATTGTTTCAGTGAGGCGTCTGAGCGCTCGGCTTCTTCCAGTAGGAGTCAGTGGGCTATGCAGGCTCAAATCCAGCCAAAAAAAAAGAATCGTCATCCCGGCGAACGCCGGGATCCATCTTGACGTTCGCGATGCGTTGGGTCCCGGCGTGCGCCGGGATGACGACCTTTATTGTTTCAGTGCGGCATCTGCGCGCTCGGCTTCTTCCAGTAGAAGTCAGCGGGCTATGCAGGCTCAAATCCAGCCAAATAAGGAACCGTCATCCCGGCGAACGCCGGGATCCATCTTGACGTTCGCGATGCGTTGGGTCCCGGCGTTCGCCGGGATGACGGGAACTATTGCTTAGCCCGCGTCAGGATCAGTCTGATGCCGCAGCCTCTTCTTCACGCCGCTCGTTCTCTTCCAATATCCGCATCGACTCGGCGTTCTTGCGTTTCCACTCTTCAAGTTCTTCGTCTGATGTGCCCTGCTCCACTATGGGAGGTCGCTCCACT
>Ga0075163_10000040_pt1 | contig 128143 bp, 89 predicted proteins | sample JI1023141ADNA_FD_71478 | JGI IMG/M metagenome (GOLD analysis project Ga0075163, IMG submission 71478) | Wastewater effluent complex algal communities from Wisconsin, to seasonally profile nutrient transformation and Carbon sequestration -... | ecosystem: Engineered > WWTP > Effluent > Algae...
TGTTTCTCCCTCTCATTCTCATTCTGTTTCTCATTCTGTTTCCCACTCCTTGCAACAAAAAATTTAGGTACTTATTTTTGCTTTAGAATCGCTTCTCTATTTGTATAAACTAATAGTAATGCCTATTTTGCAGCGCCTAAATTTGTTAGGTAAATCTTGCACGAATCCTTTTATTTTGTCGAGTTTACAACAATAACAAATCGCGCTTGTTTCTTTTAATTGAAATTAACCCTTAACTATTTTTCAATGCGACAGTTTTTTAAGTTCATGTTTGCCTCCATGCTTGGCTTTTTAATTTGTTTTTTTATTGTTGCTGCACTACTAATTGCAGGAATTAGTACGATGCTTAAATCGAGTGAAGATGAAGTGTTTAAAATCTCGGAAAACTCTGTACTGGTTCTTAAACTCGATGATGAAATAATGGACCGAGCATCGAAAAATCCTTTTGATAATTTTAATTTCTCCTCACTCAAATCGAATCATCAACATGGCTTAAATGAAATTTTGAAGGATATTCAAAAGGCGAAAAACGACAACAATATAAAAGGTATTTATTTACAATTATCCGCTATACCTGCTGGTATTGCTACAGTTGAGGAAATTAGAAATGCCCTTCTTGATTTTAAAAGTTCCAATAAGTTTATAATCAGTTACAGCGAACACTACACTCAAAAAGCGTATTACCTTGCAACTGTAGCGGATGCCATCTATCTCAATCCCGCTGGTGATATGGACTGGAAAGGCCTAAGTGCCCAGCTGCTTTTTTTCAAAGGAATGCTCGAAAAACTTGAAGTGGAACCTGAAATAATTCGTCACGGAAAATTTAAAAGTGCAATAGAACCTTTTATTTTAGATAAAATGAGCGACGCTAATCGCATTCAAACCAAAGCATTCATTGGTTCAATTTGGAACCACTTACTACAAGGAATTATGAAGCAACGCAAAATAGAAATTGATCAGCTCAATGCGCTTGCAAATAACATGACTGTTAATAGCGCAGAAGATGCTGTTACGGCGAAATTAATCGACAAGCTAATGTATGATGATGAAGTACAACTTGAATTAAATAAACGATTGAAACAAAAGCCAGATGATAAAGTGTCATTGGTTTCTTTGTCTAAATACCACAAGGTAGCAGATTCAGCACACGAAAGATTAAGCATCGATAAAATTGCTGTTATTTTTGCTCAAGGCGATATTGAAAGTGGTGAAGGCGATGAAAAAACAATCGGTTCAGAAAAATTAGCCGCTGCCATTCGTGAAGCACGAAATGATTCCAAAGTAAAAGCGATTGTTTTACGTGTGAATTCACCAGGTGGAAGCGCATTAGCAAGCGATGTTATTTGGCGTGAAACCGTGCTTGCTAAAAAGCGAAAACCGCTTGTTGTTTCCATGGGCGATTTAGCTGCCTCGGGCGGTTATTACATTAGTTGTGCTGCCGATAAAATTATTGCTAGCCCAACAACCATTACCGGATCTATTGGAGTATTTGGTGTAATGATGAATGCTCAAAAACTGCTCAACAATAAATTGGGTATTACCATCGATACCGTAAAAACTAACTATCATGCTGACGCAGGCACTGCCCTTCGACCAAGTAGTGCTGAAGAAAAAGCTTTTATGCAAAAATCAGTCGAAAAAATATACGATGATTTTATCGGAAAAGTAGCCGAAGGGCGTCACAAAACAAAAGCAGAAATTGATAGTATGGGCCAAGGACGTGTTTGGAGTGGAGTTGATGCATTGCGATTAGGATTAATTGATGAATTGGGTGGACTTGAAAGTGCAATTGCTTCAGCAGCGAAATTGGCTAAAATAAAGGAGTACCGAATTTATAATTTGCCCAAACAAAAAGATGCACTGGAACAATTGGTAAACGACATTTCAGGAGATGTAGAAACAAAAGTGATTAAAAAAGAATTGGGTCAAAGCTACAACTACTTACAACAAATGCGTTCGTTTGCAAAAGCAAATAATTCAGTTCAAATGCGCATGGAATATGCTGTTGAAATTTATTAATCTATTTAACTTTGCAAGGCTTTTTATATCGTTTGAAGTAGTAAAAATAAATTCAATTTAATTAATATGGTCTCTAGTAAAAATGGTTTACTTTCACTGTGCGCTTGCTTGCTGAGCTTTCTTGCCTCCAAGGCCAATCCCGGCGACACGCTTGTTGTGCACACATTTTCGAATGCGGTTCATCAAAATTGCAATACCATAGTTCAAACATTTTTATTTCCTGCCGATACCAATAAGTATGAGAAAATAATGCTCAATTATAAATTAACCTGTCCGGTTGGAATTGGTTGCGACCCTTACGACCGTATTGGAATTTTAAAAGCATATAAGAACACAGGAATTTTTGATAGCACCGGAACTGAAATAAAGGAGCCTTTCGAAATTATGCGCATGATTACTCCTTACGGCATGGGGGTTACACTTTGGGTGGATGTGAGCGATTATCGCAGCCTGTTGAACGATTCAGTAAAAATGAGCACCATTATTTGTGGCTATGCTAACGGATGGTCTGTAACAGCTGATTTCTATATGATAAAGGGAAATCCCATCCGCGAAGCTTACCGCATCGAAAATTTGTGGACAGGTACTTTTCAATATGGAAATGCCAGCGACCCCATTGACAATCATTTACAACCCAAATCAGTTACCATCGATTCGCTGGCAAACCAAACAAAATTGCGGGTTGTAACTACCGGTCACGGTTTTAATTGCGACCCCGATCCGAATGTAGCAGAGTTTTCAGACCTTACACATACCCTACTGGTAAATGGAAACACCTTACAGCAACATCTCTGGCGCGACGATTGTGGCGCGAATCCGCTGTATCCTCAACCCATGTCGGGCACTGCAATAAGTACCTGGTTTTACAATCGGGCCAATTGGTGTCCGGGTGCCTGGGTGCGTCCGCACGATTACAATATTACCACCTTAGCTGCTGCAGGCACAAATGCTGTAATCGATTACGATATGGTACCTTATACCAATACCGGTGGCCCAAATTGCAGCTATGCACCTGAATATTGGATACAAACCCAATTGGTATATTATCACCCACCTTCCTATACCAACAATGTTGAACTGCAAGCAATCAAACAGCCCAACAGTGCTTTCGATTATCGCAGAACTAATCCGGTTTGCAGTGGTACAAATCCAATAGTGCTCATAAAAAACAATGGTGCTTCGACCCTAACTTCGGTTGAATTTCAAATAACAGTGGATGGTGTTGCTCAACCAAATTATACCTGGACTGGCAATTTAGCTTTTCTAGACACCACCAGCGTTGCATTACCAGCATTGACGATAGCTACCGGAACTCATAGCATTGAAGTCACCGCAAATTTACCCAATGGACAAGTCGATGAATTCCCAACGGATAATTTTCAGAAAGCAAATTTCAATTCTACAAACGTCTATGCTACCAACGTAATTAGGCTCCTGGTTCGTACCGATAATACTGGAAATGAATCTTCCTACGACTTAAAAGATGTGGCAGGAAATATACTTTATTCGCATGGCCCTTATGCAGGTAACAACTTAATTTACCGCGATACTTTTTATTTGGCAAATGGATGTTATTCATTTACCATGTATGATAGTTTTGGTGATGGGATGTGTTGCTACAATGGGAATGGTTTTTTTCGCTTGATACAAGGATTAACAGGAACTTCTTACCTTGCAAATACTGGTGATTTTGGTGCCTTTAAAACTGTAAACTTTACGCTCAATGCACCTAATTCCATTGTTGAAAATAATTACTCAACTCAATTAGTTGTAAAGCCCAATCCAAGTAACGGATTAATTACGGTTTATTTTAATGGGGAGAAAAATCAAATTGAATCTCTTGAAATTTTTGATGCTTTATCGAATCGCATTTATAGTGATTCAAAAATAGAACTTGCTGCTGATGGCAAACAGATAGATTTATTAAACTATTCAGAAGGGATGTATTTAATTCGTTTGAAACAAGCACAAAAGCAATATACAAGGCGCATCATTATTACAAAGTAATTCAAGAAAAGAAATGATAGAATCAGATAATCATGTAAAAGTGGGTATTTCAATGGGCGATTTCAATGGCATTGGAATGGAAGTAATTATCAAAACGTTTATGGATAACCGAATGATGCTGCTGTGCACTCCTATTGTTTATGGCGCCTCACGCATTGCATCTTTCCATCGAAAGGCTTTAGGCATAGCTGATTTTAGTTTCAATATTATCCGCGACGCAGATGCAGCAAATCCTAAAATGGCCAATCTGATTAATTGCTGGGATGAAGAAATAAAAATGGAACTTGGAACCAATACCAACCTTGCTGGTGAAAAAGCGATTGCTTCATTAGAATTAGCAATTGCCGACCTCAAAAGTGGTAAAATAGATGTATTGGTTACTGCTCCTATTAACAAAAACAATGTACAAAGCGCTAACTTTAAATTTCCCGGTCATACAGAATACTTGGCTGAAAAATTTGATGTGAAAGACTATTTAATGTTGTTGGTTAGTGACGATTTACGAATTGGAACTGTTACCGGCCACATCCCGTTAAATCAGGTAGCATCGGCACTAAGCACTGAAAAAATTTACGCTAAAATAAAATTGCTAAACAATTCCTTGATTCAGGATTTTGGAATTCGTAAACCTAAAATTGCCGTGTTGGGATTAAACCCGCATGCAGGTGATAACGGATTGTTAGGTGAAGAAGAAACTAAACTCATCATTCCTGCCATCGAAAAATTAAAGTCGGAAGGAATAATGGCGATAGGCCCTTATGCTGCCGATGGTTTTTTTGGTTCACAAGTGTACCATCAATTTGATGGAGTAATGGCCATGTACCACGATCAGGGATTAATACCATTTAAAGCAATGGCGTTTGAAAGCGGAGTTAATTTTACGGCCGGACTTCCAATTATTCGTACCTCACCCGATCATGGAACGGGCTATGATATTGCCGGTAAAAACAAAGCATCTGAATCATCCTTTCGACAAGCAGTTTACCTAGCATGCGATCTTTTTCATCAACGAAAACAACAGGCTGGTTTAGTCGCAAACCCACTAAAAATAACAAATCAGCGAAGAGAAAGAGGATAGTTACGAGTTATTTTTCGGATATATATCCGTAATCGTGTTCTAAATTTCCACCCGTGGCAGCAGCAACAGCAAGCTCATCGCAGCGCTCATTTTCCGGGTTTTCATTATGACCTTTTATCCAAATAAATTTTACCTTGTGTTGCACATAAACCTGCAAAAAACGTTTCCACAAATCGGGATTTTTTTTGCCGCTAAAATTTTTCTTTTGCCATCCAAATACCCATTTCTTCTCAACCGAATCAACCACATACTTTGAATCAGAATAAATAGCCACCGATGAACCGGGATTTTTTAAACTTTCCAATCCCACAATTACACTCATCAACTCCATGCGATTATTGGTAGTATAAGAGTAACCTTTTGAAATTTCTTTGCGGTGCTTACCAGATAACAACACCACACCAAATCCTCCCGGACCGGGGTTTCCGCGTGATGCGCCATCTGTATAAATGGTTATGTGCGACATTTGAATACTGCAATTTTGCGGCAAGATAAGCAACAAATAATTGCCTGCGAAAAGTCATTTTATCAGCCAGTATTCAGTACCAAAAATGCCATCACACTCCAACAATAAAATAAAATTAGTCGAGTACTTCTCTGTAAAATTTGCGAAAAAATAAACCTATTTTAGATACGAATAAATTTGATCTTTCAATGTCACACGCTTCTTTCTCAACTCAGTTAAAAAGTCATCATTGGCAATCTCAGCGCCACTTTCAATACGATGTATAGCATGATCGTTTTCATGGTATTCATCAAATAATTTTCGAAAATGAACATTGTTAATTTTTAGTTCATGTATCATTTCCTTCTTCTCAGGAAATTCGTGTAAGATATCGTGCTTTTCCATATTTTTTTTCTTACAAAGATGCTCTATCACTACTAAAACGTACATGATTGCAATCACGCATTGAACTGATAATCGTCAGTTTGTTCTACCTGTTCATATTTTTGTAATAACTGATGTGACAAATGCCGGCACAACTTTTTTAATTAAAGGTATTTTAGCCCAACTATTTTAATCATTAAATTAATTCATGAAAAAGCTATTTTTTATCTTTTTAATTATAGTTCACGTAGACTTACTATTGGCTCAGCCGCAAATTCAAAACTGGGAAAATGGAAATAAAAAAAGTGAAGAGAATTTTAAAAATGGAATTCAAGAGGGAAAATCTACGTACTGGTACCAAAACGGTAAAGTTGCCAAAGAAGTGAATTATAAAGGTGGTAAGGAAGAAGGAAGCTTAACACGTTACTACGAAGACGGAAAAATAAAAGGTATTGAAAATTATACTTTCGGAAATAAAAATGGGGTATGGACTTATTATTACAACAACGGAACAAAGGCGCAAGAATGTTTTTATAAGTTCAATTGGCTCGATAGTACTTGCAAGTCGTGGTACGAAAACGGGAAATTGAAAAGTGAGGAGTTTTATAAAAAGAAAAAAAAGGAAGGAAAATGGACCTATTATTTTGAGAATGGACAAAAACAAAATGAAGGTATATTTAAAAACAACCTTCAAAATGGCTTGTACACAGCTTGGTATGAAAATGGAAAAATTGAGAAAGAAGGAAATTTTTTAAACGATACCATGGATGGAAAATGGACGAATTATTATGCGTCTGGAAAAATTAAAGATGAAGCCAATTACCATCGAGGTAGCTATTTTTTAACGAACTTTTGGGAGGAGAATGGAAAGCAAACTATACTAAATGGTAACGGTCATCACATCGTGTATTATCCGGGAGCTATCAAAAAATTTGAAGGCGACTACAAGAACGGTGTAGAAAATGGACAATGGACTTATTATTTACCAAATGGTAAATTGGAATACATGCTAAATTATGTGGATGGCAAAAAGGAAGGGCAATGCACCTACTATTTCGAAAATGGTAAGATTATGAAGCAAGGGAAGTATTCCAATAACAATAAAACCGGAACATGGGAATGGTTTCGGCAAGATGGAAGTAAGGATATGATTGGCGAATTTATTGATGACAAACAAAGTGGACATTGGACCTATTTTTTTGACAATGGAAAAAAGGAGTTTGAAGGAAGGTACACAGATGGAAAACACGACAGCACATGGACCTACTATTACGCTACCGGTGAGGTTTGGAAGATAGGACAGTTTGAAAACGACTTAAAAAATGGTTTGTGGACCACATTTTTTGAAAATGGACAGAAACTTCAGGAGGGAAAATATTTAAATAACAAAGAAGAAGGTCATTGGATTGCTTGGTACCAAAATGGTCAAATAAAGGACGAAGGCGATTTTATAGCAGGTTTAATGAACGGCGATTGGAAAGGTTGGTACCCCAATGCTAAGCAAAGTTATAGCGGAGCATATAAAGAAAATGTAAAAACTGGATTTTGGTCGAATTGGAATGAAAATGGACAAAAGGTTAAGGAGGAAAGTTATGAAAAGGGAATTCTCAATGGGCCAACTGCCAAGTGGTTTGATGACGGAAAAATTAAAGAAACCGGCGCCTATGAAAACAATCGCAAAACAGGTACTTGGACTTTTTACTATGAGAACGGAAACAAATTTGCCGAAATAAACTTCAAAAAAGGATTACAAGAAGGTAAAAAAACAACCTGGTACAATTACGGTGGTGTATGGCAAAAAGGTCAATTTGTAAACGATAGGATGGATGGAAAATGGCAAAGCTTTGATAAAAATGGGAAGCTTATTTCAACCGTTTATTATAAACGCGGAAAAATTGAACGAGAAGAATAAGTTATTAAGCGCTCTCTTCTTCAGGATCGTTTCGAAAGCTTAACCACATGGCAATAGCTACAACCGAAACAACACCCAAAATCATCAAAATAGAATTTAAGGTAGCGTTTCCGGTTTTTGTAATGTGCTTCAACTCCTTAAAAACACTTTTCATGGTTTTATTGTTGAAGGCTGTATCAGTTTTTTGCACTTCAGTGTTAGTAGCCGAAGCAGCAGAGTCTGTAGCTTGTGCAAAAGCAACCGGACTTAAACTAATTAATGCTACCAATAAAAAAAGCGCAATTAAAGTAAAAAATGAAGTAGACTTCTTTAGGCTGGGATAATCAATCTTAGCGTAAATCATACAAAAAGGATTGGTTTGAAAATAGTTTTTTCAATTTTCAATGATACAAAAATAATATAATTATCCAAATCTTAGGGATATAAAATTAACTAACAGTTCGATGAGTGGTATTTTTTTATGCATCAATTGAAATTTTTTTTATATTTGCAGCCGAATTTTATGCAGAATTATTTGAAAGAGGGGACAGATAGTCCCCTCTTTTATTTGAAAAAAATGATTAGCGAAAGTACAATACACACATTAGTAAACGAAAAAATTGAGGGAACCGATTTGTTTCTGGTCGACCTGAGCGTGAAACCCGGAAATAAAATAGTGGTGCTCATTGATGCAGTGCGTGGACTTTCAATTGACGATTGTGTAAAAATTAGCAGACACATTGAGTTTAGCCTCGACAGAGAAAGTGAAGATTTTGACTTACAGGTTTCCTCTCCCGGTGCTGATGCTCCCTTTAAAGTGCGCGATCAGTATAAAAAGTATGAGGGAAAAAATGTGGAAGTAATTACGACCGAAAATAAAGTTATAAACGGGCGAATCATTGCCTCCGATGAAACTAAGTTTGAACTCGAAATGAAGTTAGCTTCAAAAGGCAATAAAAAAATAGCAACAACAGAAATAGTACAATTTAACTACAATCAAATAAAGCAAACTAAAGCAACAATTTCGTTTAAATAAAAATTAATAACAATGGAAAGTATAAATTTAATTGAGTCGTTTTCAGAGTTTAAAGAATTTAAAAACATCGATAGACCAACTATGATGAGCATTTTGGAAGATGTGTTTCGTAGTGCATTGTCAAAAAAATATGGCTCCGACGAAAATTTCGATATCATTATAAACATTGATAAGGGTGACCTCGAGATTTGGCAAAACCGTGAAATTGTTGACGATGAGTTTGCCGAAGATAGTTTCGATTTTGATGAAAATAAACACATCAGTTTAACCGATGCACAAAAAATAGATGCTGATTTTGAAATTGGTGAAGACATTACTCAACCTGTTCGATTAGAAGATTTTGGAAGAAGAGCTGTACTTGCAGTTCGTCAAAATCTTGCTTCTCGTATCATGGATTTAGAAAAAGACGGAATATTTAAAAAATACCAAGAACGTGTTGGAGATATTATTACCGGCGAAGTTTACCAAATTTGGAAACGTGAAATTTTAATTCTTGATGATGAAGGAAATGAATTAATTCTACCTAAAGTGGAACAAATACCTTCTGACTTCTACAAAAAGGGAGATACTGTTCGTGCCGTTGTATCGAAGGTAGAAATGAAAAATAACTCTCCGGTAATTGTGCTTTCACGTGTTTCTCCGGTGTTCCTCGAACGCTTATTTGAAATGGAAGTTCCTGAAGTATTCGACGGACTAATTACCATTAAGAAGATTGTACGCGAACCGGGCGAAAGAGCAAAAGTGGCTGTTGAATCGTACGACGATCGTATTGATCCGGTTGGTGCATGTGTAGGTATGAAAGGTTCACGTATTCATGGTATAGTGCGTGAGTTGAAAAATGAAAATATTGATGTAATTAATTTTACCACGAATACAAGTTTGTTTATTACTCGTGCTCTTAGCCCGGCTAAAATAACGTCAGTAAAAATTGATGAAGAAAGCAAACGTGCTGAAGTGTTTTTAAAACCCGATCAGGTAAGCTTGGCTATTGGAAAAGGAGGTCACAATATTAAATTAGCGGGTAAACTTACCGGCTACGAAATTGATGTGTACCGCGATAGTGATGTGGATACCGATGACGTGGATTTGGAAGAATTTGCAGATGAAATTGATGCATGGGTACTCGATGCATTAAAAGCTGTAGGATGCGACACTGCAAAGAGTGTACTTGAATTAACTACTGACGATTTGGTTAAACGTACCGATTTAGAAGAAGAAACAATCAAAGAAGTAAAAGAAATTTTACAAGCTGAATTCGAATAAATAATATTTTTTAGAATTTTAAATTAGAATAAAATAGAGCAACGCAGAATATGTCGGAAAACGGAGAAATAAGATTATCCAAAGCACTGAAGGAGTTTAACGTCGGTATCGATCATGCCATAGCATTTTTAGCTAGTAAAGGCCAAACAATTGAAAGAAATCCGAATGTGAAAATTTCTGCACAGGCCTATGCTTTGTTGCTAAATGAATATGCTTCGGATAAAAAGGCAAAAGACGATTCCAAAAAATTGGACATTGTTAAGTCTAAAAAAGAAGTTGTTGAAGAAAAGCCAAAAGCTGTTGAAGCTCCGGTGGTGGTGAAAAAAGTTGAGGTAAAACCGGTTGAAGTTGCACCTGTTGTTGCGAAAGCAGAACCGGAAAAACCGACGGAAGCTGAAAAACCAAAAGAAGCAGCAAAAGCTAAAACTACCAAGAAAGCTGTAGAGCCTACTCCTGAGCCTGAAGTGGTAAGTGTAAAATCCGAAGAGAAATTGGAAGGACCTAAGGTTTTAGGGAAACTCGATTTATCGACGATCAACAGCAAAACCAAACCGGTAAAGAAAACAAAAGCTCAAAAGGAAAAAGAAGAAGCCGACGCTGCAGCAGAGAAAAAGGCTGCTAAAAAGGCAACGAAAAAAGTTGAAGAGGAAGAAGTTCCGGAAGAAAAACCGGTGAAAAAATCCGCTAAGAAAGCTGCCGAGCCTGTAGAAACTCCTGAAGTTCCTGTAGTTGTTGAGACTCCACCTGCTCCGGTTGAAGAAAAACCGGCAGCTCCCGAAATTGAACACCATAAAACCAATTACGAAAAACTGGAAGGTCCTACCATTCTTGGAAAAATAGAACTTCCAATTAAGGACGATCGCAAAAAACCCGTTGCTTCCTCTTCAGGTTTTGATTTGGATAAATCGAAAAAGAAAAGAAAGCGTATTCGCAAAGGTGGCGCCTCTTCAACCGATAGTTTTGATCCGAATACCGGACCGAATCGACCTGTATTACCTGCGAATCCACGACCACAATTTGGTGGAAATGCCGGAGGTAATTTTAAGAAAGATAACCGCGAACGACCAAAACCATTTGTAAAAGCTGAGTTAACTCCCGAAGAAATACAAGCACAAATTAAGGAAACATTAGCACGATTAAGTGGGGCGGGTAAATCAAAGGCATCGAAACACCGTCGTACCAAACGAGAGGAAGGAAGCGCCCAGCGTGCTGAAGAAATGGAATTGCAAGAATCGGAAAAGAAGACCATTAAGGTTACCGAATTTGTATCGGCAAATGAGCTTGCTTCCATGATGAATGTTCCGGTAAATAACATCATTTCAACCTGTATGAGTCTTGGAATGTTTGTTTCAATTAATCAACGCTTAAATGCCGAAACCATTAGCATTGTTGCTGAAGAGTTTGGATATACAGTTGATTTTGTTAGTGCTGATGTACAGGTTGCTATTGAAGAAGATATTGATAGACCGGAAGATTTAGTGTACCGTTCACCTATTGTTACAGTAATGGGACACGTAGATCACGGTAAAACATCTTTATTGGATTATATTCGTAAAGCCAATGTTATTGCTGGGGAAGCGGGAGGAATTACACAACACATTGGTGCCTATAGTGTGCAATTAGACAATGGTAAACGCATTGCCTTTTTAGATACACCGGGTCACGAAGCATTTACCGCCATGCGTGCACGTGGTGCTCAAGTTACCGATATTGTTATTATTGTGGTAGCTGCCGATGACAATGTAATGCCTCAAACCAAAGAAGCTATTAATCACGCTCAGGCTGCAGGTGTACCTATAATTATAGCCATTAATAAAATTGATAAGCCAGGTGCTAATCCAGATAAAATTCGTGAAGAATTATCGCAAATGAATATTTTGGTGGAAGAGTGGGGAGGTAAATATCAGTGTCAGGAAATTAGTGCAAAAAAGGGAACAAACATCGATTTGTTACTCGAAAAAGTGTTGCTCGAAGCCGAATTGCTCGATTTGAAAGCAAACCCAACTAAAAATGGAACCGGTGCAGTAATTGAATCTTCACTCGATAAGGGTCGCGGATACATTACTACTGTTTTGGTACAATCCGGTAAAATTAAAATTGGAGATGTTGTATTAGCGGGTTGCTACAGCGGTAGAGTAAAAGCTTTATTTAACGAACGTGGTAGCAACATCAAAGAAGCTGGCCCTTCTATGCCGGCATTATTATTAGGATTAACCGGTGCTCCAACTGCGGGTGATAAGTTTAAAGTAATGGACGACGAGCGCGAAGCACGAGAAATAGCCACCAAACGTTTGCAATTGCAACGTGAGCAAGGTTACCGTACGCAAAAGCACATTACGCTTGACGAAATTGGACGACGATTGGCCATTGGTGATTTTAAAGAACTAAACGTGATTGTAAAAGGAGACGTGGATGGTTCTATTGAAGCCTTAACCGATTCGTTGTTGAAATTATCTACTGATAAAATTCAAGTAAATGTAATTCACAAATCCGTAGGTCAGGTAACTGAATCAGACGTATTATTGGCTTCTGCTTCTAATGCTATTATTGTTGGTTTCCAGGTACGTCCGTCCGGAAATGCACGTAAACTTGCTGAGCAAGAACAAATTGACATACGCTTGTATTCAATTATTTACGATGCAATTAACGAGATTAAATCGGCCATGCAGGGAATGTTGGCACCTGAGTTTGAAGAAAAGGTGGTATGCAATATCGAAATTCGTGAAGTATTCAACATTACCAAAGTGGGAACCATTGCGGGTTGTATGGTACTCGACGGAAAAGTTACACGCAATACCAAAGTGCGGGTTATTCGAGATGGTATAGTAATTCATACCGGCGAATTAGGCTCATTAAAGCGCTTCAAAGACGATGTAAAAGAAGTTACAACAGGCTATGAGTGCGGTTTAAACATCAATAATTTTAACGACATACAACCAGGCGATATTATTGAAGGCTACGAAATGGTTGAGTTGAAGGTGAAGTTATAGAACCAATCTCAGCCCCAGGAGTGGATCTGTCAGTATTCGTTTTTTTATTAAGTGTATAATAGTGTTTGGGTAGCAACTCGTTTGTGTTTGAAACGCAGATGAGTTGCTGGCTTACACATTTAGCGACTCATTTAATTACAGTCCCCTTTTTTAATTTGTTCGATATTTTTGTTACCTCTTTTTGAAGTTGGTTAACTGTATTCAGCAGTTCGTCTTTATTGCCTTCGGGCTCGGGTAATTCGTGGCTGATGTAATTAATAAATTTCCAAATTTCACGTACTTCATTCAAATTTAATTCATAGGGCTCATAAGCAGCGTTGAGTGATTTCAACAACAACTTTTTTTTGCTGCGAAGCTGATTGTAAAGCACTTTAAAAACTACCCCATCGTCCTGTGTAAGCACTATGTAAGCATTGCCATCTTTTACGTTCATCCAATTATCCACAAACTCGGCGGTTACATAACTTTTATCGGGTATGGGTAACATACTGTCACCACTTATCTGAAATGTGCGGTATTTACGGTCGGGCGATAAAAAGGGTAACTGAAAAGTAGGTAATGAACTAATGTACTCAGGATCGTTATAACCGGCTGTATAACCCGCTTTCGCTTTTACCGGAACCAATTCAATGTTGTCGCGGTTTTTACTGTCTACAGTAGTTGCCAACACCCTCAATTTGGTGCCTTTTATAAAATCATCGTGCCCTTGTTCAAGCTCCCGCATTTTACTTTCCGACAGTTTACTTAAGTCCACTTTTACAAGAGTATCAATCGACAATTTAAAATAGCTCGAAAAGCCAATAAGTGCATCTATGGTTGGATTGGTAATTAATCCATTTTCATAGCTGTTAAAGGTTGAGCGACTCATTCCGAGTTCTCCTGCCACCACATCTTGTGTACGCTGTTTGCGCTGACGCAGAAGTTTAATGTTGTTGCTGAAATACATAGCTTTTGAGGTTTAAATTAGTAGGTTTTTAAAATTTTTAAATCCTTTGCACGAGTAATAAACACTGATAACACAAACTTATGTTCAGTCAATTTTTCAGGGGTTAAAACTGCAGCATTACCAAACACAATCGATTACCTCAATTCCATTTATTCTCTTTTTAAAATCAATTGAAATACACGAAATCTACATTTGCTGTTTTCCATAATTTCTAGACCCTTTTCCCAAGAAAATAAATCCTAAAAAATCATAATCATCCTAATCAAATCAGCGTTCTATATAATTCTCACCAATAATCGGCCATCTACGCATTTCAGAATAAAAAAAAATTAAACCACAAAATTTACAAAGGCGAAGAGCCGACTACTAATCAACTAGAACTAAAAAACTTTCTTATTGGTGCTTTTGTCCTGTGCAAACTTTGTGGTAAAATTTTTTCTTGCTGCAAATATAAATGATTATATTGTAATCACAAAAATGATTGTAATACAAACATTATAAAAGCTTAAAAAATGCCGAAAAACCTACCCGATAGTTCCTATCTTAAAGGCAGAGGCGCACAAATTCACACGGCTAACCGCTTCTTAAAATACCAGGTACTGGCCGAACACATCGAAGGCCTTGATGAACCACTCATCGGCGACGAAAAAACAGAAGTGTACATGGACTATCCTAAAACCCTGGTAAATAAAATTACCAGTCCCGATGTAGGCATGATGAGCAGCGCAAACCCCTACCAGGGCTGCGAACACGGCTGTGTGTATTGCTATGCGCGAAACACCCACAACTATTATGGCTTTAGCGCAGGCCTCGATTTTGAACGCAAAATTATGGTAAAACCCACTGCTTCCGAATTGTTGCGCAAGCATTTTAATCACCCCAAGTATCGAATTGAGTGCATTTCCTTTTCGGGAAATACCGATTGCTACCAACCCCTCGAACGAACCTATAAAATAACCCGAAGCCTGCTTCAAACCTGTCTCGAATACAAAAACCCCGTAGGCATTATTACAAAAAATTCGCTGCTGCTACGCGATTTGGATATACTTACCGAGCTCGCGCAACTAAATTTACTGCGCGTAATGATTTCGGTTACCAGCTTACGCGAAGAACTTCGCAGCAGTATGGAACCCCGCACCGCTACCAGCAAAAAGCGATTGCAAGTAATTGAAACCCTCGCCCAAAACAAGGTGCCGGTTGGAGTAATGGTAGCTCCCATCATTCCCGGATTAAATAGCGACGAAATTCCCGATATAATTAAAGCCGCAGCCGATTGCGGTGCCGCTACCGCCGGCTATACCATTGTACGCTTAAACGGCGAAATAGCAAGCATTTTTCGCGATTGGCTGTATAAAAATAAACCCGATGCTGCCGATAAAATATGGAATCACATTGAGGCCTGCCACGGTGGCAAGGTAAACGATTCACGCCCCGGAATACGTATGCGCGGCGAAGGAAAAATTGCCGAAAGCATCAAGCAACTGTTTAGCCTTTCCGTAAAGCTTCACCTGGCCGGACGATCAATGCCAGCACAGGATTTTACCTTGTTTAAACGACCGCCGCTAAACGGTCAAACCGAATTATTTTAACCATGCACAACAACAATAAACAACTGCATAGTCCGTATAGTTGGAAAGGCCTCGAAGGCGAAGTGAACCGCACCATCGTACACATGGATTTAGACAGCTATTTTGTTTCGGTATCGCGGCTCATGCATCCCGAATTGATTGGAAAACCTGTGTTGGTAGGCGGAAGCAGCGACAGGGGAGTGGTGGCAGCCTGCAGTTACGAAGCACGCGCCTTCGGAATTCATTCGGCAATGCCCATGAAACTGGCCAAACGCCTCTGCCCGCACGCCCTTGTGGTACGAGGCGATTACGAAGAATACAGCAAACGCTCCGACGAAGTAACCCAAATTATTGGCGAATACGTTCCCCTTTTTGAACGCTCTTCTATTGACGAATTTTACATGGACTTTACCGGAATGGATAAGTTTTTTGGCTGCTACAACTATGCTACAGAACTACGCCGACGAATCATGCGCGAAACCGGACTTCCCATTTCATTTGGCATGTCGCCCAACAAAACGGTGAGTAAAGTAGCCACCGACGAAGCAAAACCCAACAACCAGATGAAGGTAGATCCGGGTTGCGAAAAATCTTTTCTGGCGCCACTTTCGGTAAAAAAAATTCCCATGATTGGCGAAAAAACCTATACACTGCTGCGCAGCATGGGAATCGAAAAAGTACATACACTGCAACAAATGCCCCTCGAATTAATGCAAAATGTACTGGGCGAAAATGGAGGTAGCATCTGGCGAAAAGCCAACGGAATTGATACTTCTCCGGTTGAACCTTACAGCGAACGCAAAAGTATTTCGAGCGAAGAAACCTTCGATACCGATACCATTGACGTGCAAAAACTCAAGAATATTTTAATTAAAATGGTCGAAAAACTGGCCTTTCAACTTCGCAGCGAAAACAAACTAACTGCTTGTGTTACCGTTAAAATTAGGTATTCAAATTTTGATACACATACCATGCAATGCCGCATCGCGCATAGCTCCAACGATCATGTACTCATTGCACGCGTAAAGGAGTTGTTCGAAAAATTGTATAGCCGGCGCATGCTCATTCGCCTCATTGGTGTGCGCTTTAGTAACCTCGTGGGCGGAGGCTATCAAATCAATTTATTTGAAGATAGCGAACAACTAATTAATTTGTATCAAGCGATGGATAAAATGCGCATTTTGTACGGCCCGCAAGCTGTACATCGTGCCGTGGCCCTGTCTAATTCATTACGAACCTTTAATCCTTTTAACGGAGTGTCATCATCGCCCGATAAAAAAGGAAAACTAAACGAGGAAGAATATGAATACAGGTTGTTAATCACACTTCCCGCAAAGGTTAAAAACGAACTACTGAACGAAAAAAAACACTTTGCACAACACTACGGATTTCTACGTGCCGAAAAAAATATTCCGCAAATTGAACTCGCCGTTTTGCAACTCGATGAAAGCAAAGAACAAAACCTCATTGAAACCATTGAAGCTGTATGCGTGGCACAACAGCCTTTTGAAGTACAGCTCTGCAACTTTGATGTTGCAACCCCATCAAACATTCATATTCCGGTAAAAGCGGCACGTGCAGGAAGTGATTTCAGCAAGACCTTGCGACTCAAATTGCAACTGCCCCCAAGCCGCGCTACCTTTCATTACCGCTTTAGTCTTTTACTGGCAGGGGAGCTCACCGGCGAAACCTTTAACAAGGCTCAACCCGAATACCAAACCAAGCAATACCAAACCTCTTTTATTGCGCAAAGCATTACGCTGCTCAAACGCAAGAGCGCCTTTGAGCAATGCTTCAGCTTGGGCGAATTTGAATTTTGTAATACCGGCAACCTATCAGGAAATAGCTAAGCAACATGTACCTCAATTGCCACACCTACTATAGCTTTAAGTTTGGTACCATGAGCACCGAACAACTACTGCATGAGGCAAAACTAAAGGGATGCACCCAATTGGCCCTTACCGATATTAATAACACCTCGGCAGTTTTGGATTTTGTTAGACTGGCACCCACCTACGGAATTAAGCCCGTGGTGGGTATTGATTTTAGAAATGGCGCAGCACAAAAGTTTATCGGAATTGCCAAAAACAACGATGGCTTTGACGAACTCAACCGTTTTCTTACGGCACACCTTACACATAATCAAAGTTTCGATGACCGTGCTCCTGCCTTTGAAAACGCATATGTAATTTATCCCTATACATACCTGCACACACGTAAAGAGGCGACAAATGAAGCGAATGGAAAAGGTGCATTTACTAAAATAAAAGACCTGGCCTCCCACGAATTTATTGGAATACATGCACGACAACTGTTTTCACTACAACAAGTGATGAAGGATTTTCAACCCGGCGAATGGCAAAAAAAAATGCTGCTGCTTAGTCCGGTAACTTTTCGGAGTAAGATGGATTTTAATGCACATCGTTTGCTGCGCGCTATCGACAATAACATGTTGCTCAGCAAACTCCCAATAAGCGAACAAGCACTCCCGGATGAAATTTTTTATACGAGCGATGAACTTGCTACACACTACAACGAGTTTCCTCAACTTATAAGCAATACCAATCAATTACTGCAGGCTTGCAACATTCAGTTTGAATACAAACAAAATAAGAACCTTCGCTATTTTACCGGAACTCAGCAAGGCGATTACGATTTGCTGCTGAAGCTGTGCTACGAAAATTTACCCTACCGTTATCCTGTGCAGAACGAAAAAGTGCGTGAACGTTTTAAAAAGGAAATTGAAGTTATCACTACGCAAGGATTTACTTCTTACTTTTTAATTAATTGGGACATTGTTCGCTATGCACAATCGCAAAATTATTTTTATGTAGGCCGTGGAAGTGGCGCTAATTCAATGGTTGCCTACCTGCTGCGTATTACCGATGTAGATCCCATTGACCTCGATTTGTATTTCGAACGCTTCATCAATCCTTCTCGAACAAGTCCTCCCGATTTTGATATTGATTTTTCATCCACCGAACGTGCCGATGTTACCGATTATATTTTTTACCGTTCCCCTTACGGGAAAAGCCGAAACAGCACTGTTGCTTTGCTGGGAACATACAGCGAAATGAAAGACAATTCCATCATCCGCGAATTGGGAAAAGTATTCGGTTTGCCCAAAGCAGAAATTGATGACTTGGTGGATAATAAAAGAAATCCGGGCACACCCGATCACATTGTACAACTCATCCGCAAGTATGGCGAGCACTTGTATTCATTTCCCAATCACCTGAGTGTACATGCCGGAGGAATACTGATTTCAGAGAAACCCATTACGCGCTATACAGCACTTAACAATCCTCCCAAAGGTTTTCCGCTAACCCAGTTTAGTATGCTTGAAGCAGAAGATGTTGGCTTGTATAAGTTTGATATACTTGCCCAGCGCGGTTTAGGAAAAATAAGAGATGCTGTAACGATTATACAGAATAATCAGCAGGTATCCATTGATATCAGAAATGTTCAGCAATTTAAGGAAGACCCAGCGATTCGAAAAAATCTAAAAGAAGCCAGATTAATTGGATGCTTTTATGTTGAAAGTCCTGCCATGCGTATGTTGCTTACAAAACTGCAAGCCGAAACTTATCTCGATTTGGTTGCAGCTAGCTCTATCATCCGCCCCGGTGTGGCTTCTTCTGGTATGATGCGCGAATATATTTTACGTTCACGAGGTATGAAACCATCCTACCAAACTCCTCAGGCAATTAACGAAATTTTGCACGACACCTTTGGTGTAATGGTGTATCAAGAAGATGTGATAAAAGTGGCATATCACTTTGCAGGATTAAGTTTTGCCGATGCCGATATGCTGCGACGCGGAATGAGCGGTAAATACAGAGGGAGAGAAGAGTTTAAAAAAGTAGAGCAAAAGTTTTTTAGCAATTGTAAACAAAAGGGATATCCCGATACTATCACAAAAGAAGTGTGGCGACAAATTGAAAGCTTTGCAGGATATGCGTTTAGCAAAGGGCATTCGGCTTCCTATGCTGTTGAGAGCTATCAGTGCATGTTTTTAAAAACACATTTTCCGCTCGAGTACATGGTGGCTGTAATCAATAATGGCGGAGGTTTTTACCGCCCCGAAATTTATTTTCATGAAGCGCGTTTGTGCGGAGCAATAATTCATGCGCCACACATCAACCACAGTGAAGCAAAAACCATCATTAAAGGCAAGGTAATTTACATCGGATTTGATCACCTAGCCGAATTTGAAACAAACGTTATTACTCAACTAATCAATGAACGTAAAGAGCACGGAGTATTCAGCTCTCTGCAAAATTTTATGAGCCGTGTAGATATTTCGGTGGAACAATTGCGCATACTCATTAGGGTAGGAGCATTTGAGTTTACGGGCCGTTCAAAGAAGCAACTGCTTTGGGACATTCACATGCAAATAGGGGCTCAAAAAAAGACAAGTACACGACACGAACTGTTTGAAGTAGAGCAACGCGAATTTACCCTACCGCCACTTTTTCATCATAGTTTAGACGATGCATGGGATCAAATTGAAATTTTAGGATTCCCACTCTGCTCGCCATTCAACCTCATTAAAGAGGTTGCTGATACTAATACAAAAGGGAACGAAAATCAATTGAGCACAACACTAACTACACTCAGTTTAGCAACAGAATTTAAGGAGCACCTTGGAAATATAGTTCGAATTGTAGGCTATTTAGTTACACGCAAACGCACGCGTACCAAGCGAGGTGAAGAAATGTGCTTCGGAACTTTTTTAGACAAAGCCGGCAACTGGATTGATACCACGCATTTTCCGCTTATTATGAAACAATTTCCATTTACCGGAAATGGCTGTTATTTGCTAACAGGAAAGGTGGTTGAAGAGTTTGGTTTTTATAGTTTAGATATTAATGAAATGAAACGACTCGAGTATAAAGTTCGATCAGATAGCACTGTAGAACAACTTAGCTAAGGTTTTTTTGCGAACGCAACAGTTCGGCAAAGGTTTGATTTTTCAAGAAACTTAAAATACTTGAATGTATGCGTTTTGCACGAGTAGCATCGGTTTTCGCACTCTCAATCCATTTAGAATAATAACGCTGATGCGATTTTGGGAGTGCCGAAAAAATTTTGTAAGCAGCCGGTTCATCCTTTAAACAGGCAATAAATTCAGCATTAATTTCATATTCAGTAGCATCAAATTCAAGTTCCACCGAAACCATAGCTCCCTGTTTTTTACCTATAGATTTTCGTATTTCCAATTTTAATGGAAGGATGAACTCTCCTTCTCCCATCGGCAATATGGTAAGACCACTAAACACATAGTTATCAAGTTTTCCTTTAACGCGATAAGATTTTTTTATTCCGGGATTTATTTGTTGAGCAATATCTGCTGGAATTACTAAATAAGTCCATCCTGTTTTTTCACCTTGTTTGTCAAATTTTAAAATGCTGGTAGTATATCGAATCATCCGCTGATTGCTAAAAAGGTTGAATTATTTTCAATACTTTTACAAGGTAAATAAACTAATTAAAATCAACAACATGTTCGAAAATTTATTGGATTTAGTAAAGGGAAATGCAACTGAGGCAATTATTAATAATACGGCAGTGCCTAATGAGCATAATGATGCCGTAATAAATCATGCTTCGGGAAGCATCATCGAGAGTTTAAAAAGTCAGGTAGCCGGTGGTAATTTTGCGGAAGTACTTTCTACTCTTGGCGGGAAATCAGGTATGGCAAACAATCCAGTGGTTAGCAATATTATTTCTTCGGTAAGCTCATCCATTATGTCAAAATTTGGTTTATCACAAGAGGCTGCTGCTTCTGTAAGCAATGGATTAGTGCCCAATGTAATGAGTCAGCTCGTTAATAAAACCAACGACCCCAGCGATAGTAGTTTTGATTTAGGTGGAATTTTTAATACGCTTAGCGGTGGAAAAACTCAAGGAATGGATTTCTCTAACTTACTTTCGGGTGATTCCAATTTAAAAGATATTGCAAGTAAATTTACAGGTACCGATGCCTCATCGGGAATTGGCGGTATGCTAGGAAATTTATTTGGGAAATAGTAAAAAAAAAGCTGCATAATCATGCAGCTTTTTTTTGTTAATTGTTAATTTAAGTTGATGGTGTGCGTGATGCCATTGATAGTAACTGTGGCAATATCATCGCAATTACCGGTGCCATAGTCGATGGTACGTGTTGCTTTGCCTGAAGGAGTAAATTCAACTGTTCCTTTTCTAAACCAACGACAGCCAATTGCTCTTTCCAAAGGATTAATAATTGTTGCATTAAATGAATTTCCGGCAGCATTAGTTCCACTCGCTGTTCCTCTGATTAAATACACATCATCGTTCCAGTTTCCTGGGCCAAACGTTGTATAACCTGCAGTCCATTCACGTGTACGATTAGAGTTCCAGGTTACAGTACCTCCGCTATTTGCCAGCAATAAAGTACCATTCACAGTGATTTCAAATACCGGATGGCCGGCTGAATTTCTTCCTTTATTAGTGACAGTTTTACTGCCAATTAATTGGTTATTGTTTACAAAATAGTTCGAGAAGCTAATGTTGTGGGTCGACAGCGAGTCGCGGTATTTACCTGTATAAATTACAGTAATAATTCCCCTTCGTAATCGTCCGTCTGCACATAGGCAATTTACTGTGCTATTTGTTCCTCCATTGCTACCAAAAGAAATCAACAAGGTGTCTGAATTAGTAATATCGGCATGCAAGCGTGTAATGTTTGCACAGTTGCTTAATAAACCATCAAAGTTTGCAGTTTTGTAATTTACTAAATCACCTTCACTAGCCTCATCAGCAATGTTCGCTACATCGTTAAAATATAAATCGGCTTGTGCATTATCTTTACTCGATTGAGTATCAGAATCTACTTCTTCTTCCTCTTTTTCTTTTTTACAAGAAGATAATAGCAAGGCTCCGGCAAAAAATACCGCAAGGGTATAACTTAGTACTCTTTTAGTTGTTTTCATGTTTAAATACGTTTTAATGATTATGGAATGAACCTATGACGAATAACTTTTTAAAAAGTTTAATCTGGTTTATTTTTTTTCGTAAATCGTGATAGTAAAGGAATATGGATTTTTCGTATCCTGCTGCACAAATAGCGAACTTCTTATTTTATAGTGCTTAAAATCTACTTCTGGAAAAAATGCATCAGCTTCAAACGAATGATGCACACGGGTAAGGTAAATTCTATCTACCAAGGAAATACTTTGCGCATATATTTCTGCACCGCCAATAATAAATACTTCAACCTCTTCAATTTCCTTTGCACGAGAAATAGCTTCTTCTAATGTATAAGCGACAAGGCAACCCGGTGCAGTAAAATCCTTTTGGCGAGTAACAATAATATTTGTTCGGTTCGATAAAGGCCGGTATTTGAGCGGAATTGAATCGTAATTTTTACGCCCCATAATTACACAATGCCCGGTAGTAGTATCTTTAAAATACTTCATGTCGGTTGGCAAATGCCAAATTAAATCATTGTTTTTACCAATGGCATTGTTCTCGGCAGCTGCAACAATTAATGATAGTATTGGCGATTTCATTTTGTGTGCGAATTATACTGCAACTTCTGCTTTTATATGCGGATGCGGATCGTACCCTTCTAAAGTGAAATCAGCATAGGTAAAACCAAAAATATCTTTCACTTCAGGATTCAATTGAAAAGCAGGTAATTTCCTAAAATCTCTTGTGAGTTGCAATTTTGCTTGCTCAATATGATTTGAATACAAATGCGCATCTCCAAGCGTATGTACAAAATCGCCAGCTTGTAAATCGCAAACCTGTGCAATCATTTTGGTAAGTATAGCATACGATGCAATATTAAATGGAACACCTAAAAAAATATCTGCACTTCGCTGATACAATTGGCAACTTAATTTTCCATCAGCTACATAAAACTGAAAAAAAGCATGGCAGGGTGGAAGTTTCATGTGTTCAATTTCGCCAACATTCCAAGCACTTACAATCATCCGTCTACTATCAGGATTGTTTTTTAATTGATGTATTAACTGGCTGATTTGATCGATGTGTCGACCATCTGCTGTTGGCCAACTTCGCCATTGGGAGCCATACACAGGTCCCAGATTGCCGTTTTCATCAGCCCATTCGTCCCAAATTTTAACGCCGTTTTCTTTTAAATATGCAATGTTGGTATCGCCTTTTAAAAACCAAAGCAATTCATGAATGATTGATTTTAAGTGCAATTTCTTGGTTGTCAAAAGTGGAAATCCCTGTTGCAAATCGAATCGCATTTGATAGCCAAATACACTGATGGTTCCGGTACCTGTACGGTCGGTTTTGGAGGTGCCGTTTTCCAGCACATGACGCATTAAGTCGTGGTATTGTTTCATTTAAATAACGTGAAATGGCTGCAAATTATCCCATTAAAATTCCGGCAATTGTGGCTGATAAATAGGATGCAAGAGTACCACAAAGCAAAGCCTTCATTCCTAATTTGGCTAAATCTGCTCTACGCTCCGGAGCCAGCGCACCAATACCTCCAATCTGCATACCTACACTACTGAAATTTGCAAATCCACAAATAGCTATACTGATTATAAGTGTTCCTTTTTCGGTTAAAACCGGAACAGCATTACTGGTTAAATTTTTAAATGCAACAAATTCGTTTACAGTAATTTTTTGTCCGAGTAAGGTTGCCGCATTGCTTACATCACTTGCAGGAATACCCATGCTCCAAGCAAGTGGATAAAATAATTTTCCAAAAATAAAATCCAAGGTTAGTCCAGTGTAAATATGTCCCAATATCCAGTTCACCATGGCTATTAAAGCTATAAACCCAATAAGCATGGCAATAACATTCATCGATATTTTAAAACCTTCGGCAGCTCCATGGCTAATGGCATCAATTAAATTACTGTATTCGCTTTTTACTTCCAGCTTTACATTTCCCATTGTTTGCGATTCTTCAGTTTCGGGAAATACTATTTTTGAAATTACCAAAGCTCCGGGAGCCGCCATCAAACTTGCTGCTATTAAATACTCGGCCTTAGCACCCATAGATGTATACACAATTAAAATACCGCCGGCAATACAAGCAAGACTTCCACTCATGCTGGCCAGTAATTCACTTTTAGTCATGCTCGATAAATACGGTCGAATCATTACCTGTGCTTCTACTTGACCAACGAAGGCACTGGCAACATTACTCAGTGCTTCAGCACCGCTCACACGCATTATAAAATTCATAGCTTTAGCAATCACCGAAACTACTCTTTGCATAATTCCGGCGTAATAAAATATGGCTACAAGCACACACACCAAAATAATGGTAGCAGTAATGTTGAAAGCAAAAACAAAAGTATGCGGAGCTGCATAATTACCAACACTTCCATCAAAGCCTATGGTGCCAATACCTCCATACACAAAATTGGCCCCTTCCTTTGCAAATTGTTCTATTTTTTGCATCCCCTTTCCCAAGGTTTGAAAAAATCGTGTAACAGGAGGAATTTTTAATATCAATATGGCAATCACCACCTGTAAGGTAACTCCGCTTATTACCAATCTATAATTAATTGCCTTTCGATTATTTGAAAATAAAAATGCAATGGTAAAAATTAATGCTACGCCCAATAATCCGGTAAATCGCTCCATAAAATATAGGTTTTTAAGTGTTTTTTCGTTTAGCTATTTCGTCCCTAAGCTGGGTAGCACGTTCGTAGTCTTCTTCTTCTAAGGCCTTATTTAACTGATGCTTTAGTTCATCTGAGGTATAGGAACTAAATTCAGTTTGAGGGTCATGAATACCGCTGTTATCATCTGCTTCATTTTCTTTTTGCAAATCTTCCAACACATCATCTTCCAACAAAATACCCGCAGTGCTTAATATAAAATCATAGGTATAAATAGGACAATTAAAACGAAGGGCAATAGCTACTGCATCGGATGTGCGCGAATCAATTTCTTCTTCCTGACCACCATTATTACAAATTAGTTTTGAAAAAAATACTCCTTCAATTAAGTTATAGATAATGATTTCGGTTACTTGAATAGCAAATTTATCAGCAAACGACTTAATAATATCATGACTAAGCGGACGAGGTGAAACCATTTTTTCCAACTGCATCGCTATAGATTGAGCTTCGGCACTACCAATAATGATGGGAAGTTTTTTGTTTTTCTTTGGCTCAATTAATACCAATGTAAAGGAACTCGAATGAGTTTGGCTATAGGATAAACTTAAAATTTCAAGTTTAATTTTTCGCATAGTGTTATTTTAGAAACACAAAAAGCGGTATTACCGCCTTTTGCTCAACTACTAATTAATGTTGATTTGCTTTAAATTGCTTAATAGCTGCAGTTAACTTGGGAACAATTTCAAATGCATCTCCTACAATACCATAATCGGCTGCTTTAAAAAAGGGAGCTTCCGGATCCTTATTTATCACAACAATTGTTTTACTTCCGTTTACACCGGCCAAATGCTGTATAGCCCCCGAAATACCAATGGCAATGTATAAATTTGGACGAATTGCAATACCCGTTTGTCCTACGTGCTCATGATGCGGACGCCATCCTATATCACTTACTGGTCGTGAACAAGCTGTTGCAGCACCCAACGATTTTGCAAGATCTTCCACAATGCCCCAATTTTCAGGACCTTTCATTCCCCGCCCTGCACTCACTACTAATTCAGCTTCAGGCAGTGATAATTCATTGCTTTCTTTTTTAACTTCTTTTACTTTAATGCGTGATTCAATTCCGTCTAAATTAACCGAAAAATCAACTACTTCAGCACTTCCGTCTCCTAATGTAACAGGAAATGAATTAGGAAGTAAAGCAATTATTTTTTTGGTAGAATGAATAACATAATCAGCTATTGCTTTACCTGAAAACACATTTTTCTTCACTGAAAAAGCCGACCCTTCAATACTTGGATAACCCACAGCAGCAGGTACGAATCCTGCTTTTAATTTGGCTGCTAAACGTGGAGCAACAGCTTTTGAAGTAAAGTCGTGTGAAAAAACAATAACATCTGCTGATTCTGCTGCAACGGCCTGTTCCAAGGCTTTTGTCATTAATTGCGAATCCTGAGAAGCTAATTTTTCGTTGCTTATGCAAAGCACTTTACTTGCACCTGCTTTTCCTAAATCGCCCAATGAAGCCTCTCCGGCTTTAGCAATAATAACAGCTGTAACCGTGGTACTTAATTGACTTGCAATTTTTGCAGCATAATTCGTTGCTTCCAATGAAGCTTTCTTAATTTTTCCTTTTGATAGTTCTGCGATTACTAAAACTGACATTTATTTAGGGATTTCAGTGATTGTTTTATCTGGTTCTATTTTCGTTTCAATCGTGCAAGTTAAATTACCTTGGCTACATTGTGCAACAGGTCAATTAACTCTTCAGGCTTATCAGCCGATATGTATTTACAATCGACTCTTCCGGCAGCGAGTTGATAATTTTTAATGGATGTTAATACTTCAGCATTAGCAACCGGAACAACCGTTAAAGGTTTTGTTCGCGCAGCCATAATTCCACGCATGTTAGGAATGCGTGCTTCGGCCATTCCTTTATTCGCACTCAAAACCAAAGGAGTTGTACATTCAACAACCTCGGTTCCACCGTCAATATCGTGTTCAATGGTGGCTGTATTTCCACTCATTTCCAATTTGGTAGCGAGCGATACAAAGGGCAAATCGAGCAATTCCGCTAACATGGCTCCAATTGAAGCACCGTTGTAATTAATTGTTTCCTTACCGGTCATAATTAAATCGTAATTGCCGCTTTTTGCATGATGTGCTATTTGTTCAGCTACATAGTAGGCATCGCTTGGGTCAGCATCAATTCTAACTGCATCATCAGCACCAATGGCCAATGCCTTTCGTATTACTGCATCATTATCGGCAGGACCAACATTAATAATGGTAACATTACCACCAAGACTTTCTTTCAATTCAAGTGCTCGTACCAAAGCATACCATTCGTCGTAAGGGTTTACTATGTACTGAACATTATCCTCATTAAAACGGGTATCGTTATCTTTAAACGCAATTTTTGTAGTAGTATCGGGAGCTTTACTGATGCAAACTAAGATTTTCATGCTTGTGTAAGATTTTTTATACTGTTTGCAAACTTAAATAAAAAAGGAGCGATAAAGAAATGATTTTTTTTTCTTTGCACTCAGTGTTTTTTCATGTCAAAAAAATCCGACAAAGTGCTTGATGTACGAACGAACAAACAAGGTATTCCAATTTTTTCTGCCGATTGTATATGTTGTATAGAATCATCAATAAACAAGGTTTCATCTCGCAATAAATTATTTTGCTGAAGCACATAATTAAATATTTCAGCATCCGGTTTTCGCATTTTTAGCTGATGCGAATAATAGTTTTTTAGGAATAAACTACTGAAGTCTGCAAAGGGAACTATTTGTTCGATTTTGCTAATTAATTTTTGGAAATGAATGGCATTATTATTACTCAGCAAAAACAAGTTGTATTGCTTCGAAAGTGCTTGTACCAGTTGTAACTTTTCTTGTGTAAAATCCAGAATTAGTGCATTCCAGCAGCTGTCAATTAGGTCATCGCTAAGATGAATATTTGCACAATTTTTTAACTCATTTCTAAATTGGGAAGGAGTTATAGTTCCTTTTTCAAATTCATCAATAAACCCTAATTGCTTAGCTTGTGTAAAAATATGCTCAAAGTCTTTGATCCCGTGTTTTTCAAATGCTCGAGCGGTAAGACTATAATCTATATCAATGATTACACCGCCCATATCTATAACAAGGTTCTTAATACGATGTAAGTTTTGAGTTTGCATAAGTACTTGCGTAAATTTGTTTTTTACGTGCAAATATATACTTTTGCACTCCTTAAAAATGCGGGCCTATAGCTCAGTTGGTTAGAGTAGAAGACTCATAATCTTTTGGTCCTTGGTTCGAGCCCAAGTGGGCCCACATAAACTAAAGCGGGAATGAGAGCGAGAGCGATTGTTTCCGCTTTAGTTTTTAGGTGAGTCGCGCCCTGCAAACGCGCACCGGTAGGGTGAGCCCAAGTGGACAACATGTCCTTGTGATGGTAGAGCTTAGTTATTAAATGGAGTTTTATAGTATGTATTATTTAATTTATGGGTAGATAAATAAATTTTTACATTCGTAAAATATATACTCTGATCTGCTTATTTCAAACAAACACACTATGATCAAAGGGCCTTTTAAGCAAAGTTTTTTTTGGATCTTTTTGCTTTCACTAACCACTTATTTGAGTGAAGCGAGTGAATATGACTCTCTGCTTAAATTTAATTATCTGAAATTTAAAAGCAAGGATGAAAGGGTCGCTTTTGTAGAGCTGAAAAAAAACAGTGAAACACTCCTGAGCATTTTCTTAACTCCCTATCTTGTTGGTGCTGGTACTGATGAAGCTGCAGCCCGAAAAAAGGTTGATGCCTGTGTTAATGAACTCCGGTTGATGATTGCTGATAAATCTGAACCCAAAAAAGTAAAAGCTATTTACAACGAGGTTCATAAAGTGTTCTTTAAGGTATACAAACTTGAAAACAGTTTTTGCGATATTTTTAGCAAAGGAGAATATAACTGTGTATCTGCAACAGCCTTGTATGCTATCATTTTTTCAAAACTTGGAATACCTTATCAAATAAAAGAAGCTCCAAGACATGTTTACCTAATAACCTATCCTGCATCATATAAGATCATGATTGAGACTACTTCACCTGAAGGAGGTTATTATCAATACAATGAAGACTTTGCAAAAAAGTATGTGAAAACACTCGTCAAGTCGAAATTGATATCACCTGAAGAAGCAGATACAGCATCCATAACACGATTGCTCAACATCTATCTTTTTTCATCTGAGGACATTTCTCTTCTCCAGTTAGCCGGATTGCAGTACAACAATTTTGGGATTTACTATGGTGAGAAAAAAAACTATCGTTTTGCCATAGAAGAATTTAAGAAAGCTACCTACCTGTATCCTTCGGATCGAAGCAGATCCATGCTCAAGGAAGCGCTTTTATTTCAGATTAGTAATAATAGCTACAGCAACATGGAGCAGGTATACAACCTTGTAGCATTGTGTTATTTTAACAACCGGAACAAAGAAGACATAACCAATGAAGTAGTAAGGATAGAGTTCCAAAAGGTAATACAAGCGCAGTTAATCGATTATTCTGACTATCAAAAACTGGACAGTTCCTATAGTCTTATAATGAGTGCCCTTGAAGATACTGTGCTAAGGAACAATATCAGCTTTGATTATAACTATGAGTTGGCCAGAACAGGGTTACTTTCTTCAAAAGACAGTAGCTATGAACTAAGTCATTTTTCCGCTGCTTACCGAGCCAACAGGAACAATATTAATTTGCAAAATATGATTTTGAGCTATTTGATGATAGTAACTGAGCGAAGTAATAACGTTTCAGAAATTCTAAGCATGCTGCGAAGTTTTGGCCGTAAATATGATTTTTTGCAAGACAACAATCAATTCAATACAGTAAAGGCGAATTGCCTTCTAGAGATGTCATATAGAAGCTATGTGGTGAACGATGTTTTGGCAGGAGATGTATTTATTAAAGAATTTGAAGGATTAAACAGTTTGCAAAATGAGCTTTCTTTTTCTGATAATTTTATTGAAAGAGCATATATGACAGGAGCCGGAATATATTATAAAAAGGGAAATTACGCTCAATCCAAACAGCTGGTTAAAACAGGCCTGCAATATGCTCCTAATAGTTTTAATTTAAAGCAAATGCTGAAGCAGTTTTAAAAATTAGTAGATGAAACAGTAAAAGTGGTTGTTTCAATCATGGAGTTGCCCATCTTAGTTTTTCGTATAGCTGCAATTTTTACTTGTTGCATGATAAATGAACCTTTCGAAACAGCAAACGAAACCTCAAAGTGGTCGTCAACCCTTTTATAATGTGAACCTGAAGAACTGCATACTTTGTCGCCTTTTTCGTACACCTCCATCACTATATCATCTGCTTGAGGATGCTCAAGTCGAATCTCAAATTTAAGTTTGCCTTCAAGCAATAATTTATTCAACTCAGTTACATATATTTTAAAATGATTGTTTATCGGCTTTCCATTCTCATCCCATTCACATAATCCTTGGCATGGGTCGGATGCATGGAGCTCAAATGAACATTTCTTATGTCCGTTTTTATAGAAGAATTCCTGTAACCCATCTGCACGCCCATTGTAATAGTTCTGACGTTTTAAGAGTTTTCCTGAGTTATAACTATAGGTGGTGACAAAACCATTGAGATCATTATCCGAAAAATTCATTTCAGTGTAGAGAACACCTTTATTGTTGTACTTTTTCCAACATCCTTCTTTGCTTCCTTTTTCGAATATGTTCATCTCGGCAAGAGCGCCATTTTCGTGGTAGTAATAAGATGTGTCATGAATCGTATCGTTAATATAGTATTTTTTGCTTTTCAATTTCCCGTTAATGTAGTATTCTTCCCACCAACCGTTCAATTTTTGGTTTTTATATTCGATAGATTGACGAACTTTATTTGTACCCTTAAAATGGGTAACGCGCTTTCCATTTTTGCCGTCGAACAGGTTATGGCAAGAAAAAAAAAGTAATACAACAAGAAACGGGATAGTCTTTTTCATAAGGCGTTCAGGGCGAAATTTAAAAAAATATCCTCATGTTTTTAGAGAGAGTTAAGGAGAAATGGAATTGAAGCGATTACAGCCTGTGATTTTAAAGCACGCTCCATTAACCATTTCTAAATCAAGGGCATTTTAATAGTTGTTGAGGTTTTTATTTATAATAAATTGCTGTTGGATTAAATTCTTAAAGCAAATTTTTGAACAACCTTTTTTTGTAAACCTAAAACAGCTAACATAAAGAGCGATTATTATTACTGTATCGATATTCTTTCACTACAATTCATTAACTTTGCAGCCTTAAAAATCAGCAAAACAAAAAGCTATGAGCACAACTACAGTAGAAAAAAAATCAGGCATACAAAGCTCACTCGAAAAATTGGGAATTAAGTCACAAAATTATGGTGCCTCCACCGGTTTATTGCATGTGCAAACCAAAGGGAAAAAAATTGATTCTTTTTCTCCAGTAGATGGTAAACTTATAGCAAGTGTGAATGCTGCAACAGCAGAAGATTATGAACGCACCATTAAAACTGCCGAAGAAGCTTTCAAAGTTTGGCGCATGATTCCTGCTCCAAAACGTGGAGAAATTGTACGCCAAATGGGTGAACAATTCCGCAAGTTCAAAAATGAGTTGGGCGAACTGGTTTCCTACGAAATGGGAAAAAGTTTGCAGGAAGGAAAAGGAGAAGTTCAGGAAATGATTGATATCTGTGACTTTGCAGTGGGTTTATCTCGCCAGCTTTACGGCTTAAGCATGCACAGCGAACGTCCTCAACACCGTATGTACGAACAATGGCACCCACTTGGAATTGTGGGTGTTATTTCAGCTTTTAATTTCCCTGTAGCAGTATGGAGCTGGAATGCTGCTATTGCTTGGGTTTGTGGTGATGTATGTGTATGGAAACCTAGTTCCAAAACTCCTTTGTGTGCGATCGCTTGCCAAAATATAATTGCCGATGTGCTTAAAGCCAACAACGTTCCAGAAGGTGTAAGTTGTGTTTTAATAGGGAATGAAACGGGTGATTTGATGAATGCCGATAAGCGAATCCCAATGGTTTCTTTCACCGGTTCAACACGTATTGGACGTAGAGTTTCTTCAATGGTAGCGGAGCGTTTCGGAAAAACAATTTTAGAACTAGGTGGAAACAATGCCATCATCGTTTCTGAAAATGCCGATATGAAATTGTTAGTTCCGGGAGTAGTGTTTGGAGCGGTGGGAACAGCTGGTCAACGATGTACCTCAACACGCCGACTAATCGTTCATGAAAATGTTTACGACAAAACTATTGAGTCATTAAAAAAGGCTTATACACAACTTCGAATTGGTAATCCATTGGACGAAAGCAATCATGTTGGGCCTCTCATTGATGCAGGTGCAGTAAAAGAATTTACTGCGGCAATTGAAGCAGCAAAATCAGAGGGCGGAAAAGTTTTATGTGGTGGAAATAGCATGGAAGGTGCAGGCTACGAATCAGGCTGCTATGTCAATCCATGCATCATCGAAGTGAAGAACAATAGTAAAAAAGTGTGTGAAGAAACTTTCGCTCCAATTTTATATGTTATGAAGTACAGTACAATTGAAGAAGCTATTGATTTACAAAATGGAGTTCCTCAAGGTTTATCATCAGCCATCTTCACAACGAACATGCGCGAAATGGAGAAATTCCTTTCCGTGCAAGGAAGCGATTGTGGAATTGCCAACGTAAATATAGGAACTTCAGGTGCCGAAATTGGAGGTGCTTTTGGTGGAGAAAAGGAAACAGGAGGCGGAAGAGAAAGTGGAAGCGATGCCTGGAAAGCATACATGCGCCGCCAAACAAATACCATCAATTACAGCACTAGTTTACCTTTGGCACAAGGAATTAAGTTTGATTTTTAATCGGAATATTTTGTTTCAAGTGCACAAATTATTTTATGAAAAAGAGCGGAATTATTACTTCCGCTTTTTTTTGTATAAGCTCATTTTTGGAGTGCTAGTGGTTAATTTCAATGCATGTACCTCGCAAGATAAGAAAGCCGAAAAAATAGGGTTGAATTTTAATATTCCGCACTATCTTAACTCAGAAGCATCACGTTTAAATAGGTTAAGAAGCGGAGTAATAAAAAAAATCTATTTAAATAAAGAGCAAGATTCACTAACAATTAATTCGGTTAATTGGACTAAAGAATTAGAATTATTTGCAGCGATTGATTTAAACAAAGCTGCATGGAAAGACCAATTTTTATGTGACACTCTGAGTGTTGCTAACACCGTTATTGTTACTTACAAAGCCAAAATAAACAGTATACCCGTTCGACAAGTAAAGTTAATTTACTTTAATGGAAAGCTAGAGTCAATAAGGATAGTTAAACAAAGTGATAATTTTATTGTAAAAAGCAGTTCACAATTAATTTATCAGCCATCTTCCGGTTATACTTACAAAAGTTTTCAAAGCATTTTAGGTTTACTCGATGAAAACTATTTTGTAATAGCGAAATTTCAAAATAAAAGCCTCAAAGAGTAGTACTTTGAGGCTTTTAGAAAGTTTATTTAAAACTCTCAATGGCTTTCTTTGCTTTTTCATTGGATGGCTCCAGTTCCAATACCTTTTGCCAATGTTGTTTAGCTGTTGAAGTGTCTTTAAGCTTCATTGCTTGAAATCCTAAATAGGAATAAGCCTCAATTAAATCTTTTTTGTTTTTTTCAAGTTCTTCCGGTTTCACCATGCTCACAAATTGTTCATAATAAGGTTTAGCTAATCCCTTTTCATTGCTTGCATCCAGTTGTGTATTCGATTTTGCTCTCCATAAATAACCAAGAGGTAAGGTTGGATTCGATTTAATTATTTGTGCAAAAGCACTATCAGCATTCACAAAATCTTTACTAAAATAGTAAGCTCTTCCCATTCCAAAATAATCATTAGCGTTTGGTTTCCCAAGTGTAATTTTCTTTTGATAGTTGCTAATGGCCAATGCATATTTTTTTTGCTTCATATAGCTGGATGCAATCTCACTATACAAATCTGCTTTTGCAGTATCCATATCTATGGCCTTATTTAATTTTTCAATACCAATAGAATCATTTCCGGTTTTAATTAATAATTTTCCGTTGTACTCATAATCTTGCGCAAGAACTTTTGTCTTCTCATTGGTTGCTCGGTTGAAAAAAGTTTTGCTTTTACTTAATCCATTTGCAAAATCTCCTGTTTCATAATACGAATAGGCTAGCAATCGATTAAGTATGTTGCTACTTGTATCAAGTTTTTGTATTTCTATAATTTCAGTAATGGCATTTGCATATTCTTTACTTAAGAAAAGAAATGAAGCATATCGGGTACGTGCATCTAAGTTGTTACTTGAAAGTTCTAAGAAACGTTTGTATTTAGCTTTTGCAACATTGTATTGCTTTGCCATGTAGTACAATTCACCTTGCTCGCGATATGCAGGAGCAAAGGATGAATCAATTAGCGCCGCGCGTTTGTAATAATCTAAAGCCAGGTTGTAGTTGCGGGCACGACCATATAATTGACCCATTCGTAAAATTGCCTGTACCGATGATTTATCAATTTCGGCAGCTTTTTCGTAGTTTTTTATTGCATTACTTCCATCGTTGTTGTTTTCAAGATAGGCATCTCCGGTAAGCAAATATATCTCAGCATTTTTAGGTTCTAATTTAGCTGCTGCAGTAAGTAATGAAAATGCCGCCATAAGGTCCTTCTTTTCAGCCTTTGTATAGCACTCAGCGATTTTCATTAGTACCAAAGCATTTTTATTATTGCTCATGGTTAATGCTTTTGTAAAATTGGCTTTGGCAGCATCAAACTTGCTGTTGTACCAATCTACTTTTCCAATACCAACATAGTTAATCGGATTACTTCCATTCGCTTCTGCACCTTTACTATAAGCTAATTGTGCAGAGTCTAATTTTTCAGATTTAAAATAATTTTCACCCAAGTAAAAATAATTTTCACCAACAGTAGGTTGTTGTTGAATTAAATTCCGAAAGGCTCGTGTAGCAGCATAAAATTGTTCATTTTCACTTAATTTTATAGCATCTTTTAATGACTGCGCTTCTGCAAAATATCCACCAAGTAATAAGGTAGATAAAATTATTTTTTTCATTTTTAATTGGTTATTAATTAATGTTTAATTTCAACTATTCTACTGGGAATGGTCGCCGGAACTAAACCCGATTTTAAAATCATGCGCTGACCTTTTTCACCGGCCACGAACGAAACAAAGCCTGTGCCAAGTCCTGCCCGTGTTTGTCGATTAATCATATACACATCGCGGCAAAGTGCATAATCTTTTGTTTTAATATAGGCTTGGTAGGGCTTATATGATTCATGATTGGAATCTTTTGCAATGGGAACCACCTTTACTTTTTTCAAAAAACGTTGACTCAAAGTATCGTCTTGATCACTAATCCAATTTACGCTAATTACCCCTAACGCATTTTTATGTGTATTCACGTAATTAATTACTTCCTGATTAGATTTTACTGCAAAACAATTTTTTTGATATGAGGAATTATTTAGTAAAAATTCACGTAGATACCTTTCATTAGCTGAGCTGGCATTATCAAATACCACATTTATTGGTAAAGCTGTTCCCGTTGGAATAAGCTGATTCCACATACTGTCCTTACCGCTAAGTATGTCTTTTAGTTGATTTACGGTCAATTCAACTGAATCAATTTCGTTGTTAACGATTAGTGCTACTGCATCTTCTGCAATTTTAGTTGAAACCGGAAAGAGGTTGTTTTTTTTAAACTCAGCTCGTTCAAATGCCGTTAAATCGCGATTTATTACAATCACCTTACAGCAATCCATCATTAACGCATTTAATGCCTCTTTTTCAGGTTTATATTTGCAGTTTATTTGGGCTTTTGAATATAACTTTTGAAAGGTGTAAATCTGAGTATCAAAAAGCAATGAATAACTTTCATCAACCACAATATTAACCTTGCCAGAAGTTGGTGTATCAGAAAACTGTTTGGGCCCTCCCGAACCACAAGCTGCCAGTAATAAGCCAGTTAATATGGAAATAAGTAAATTACTCAACAATTTCATGTTTAATTACTTAAATTTTCATTGTTGCTTTTTTGCTCTTGAAAAAATTTGTAACTTTTTCTTTGACGATTCAACACATACAATCTAAAAGCTCCGTAGATCACCAAAATTCCACCTATCACCATGCGGTTATTTGGAACTAAATCAAACAAAAATGTGCTAAAAGCAATGGCAATTCCAAGTGCTATATACACGAACACCATTATAAGGCTGAAATAGAATAGGGTTTTTCTTAACGCGGTATTTTCACTAATCATTGCATATATTGGTTAAAGAAATAGCGTTGAGCTTTCCCAACGCTATTTCAGATATTGAAGTATGGAATAAATTATCTTAACACAAACTTTATTGGTAGGTTAAATTGAACCGAAACTTGTCGTCCATTTTGCTTTCCAGCCTTCCAATCAGGCATTGATGACACAACTCGCAATGCTTCTCTGTCGCAGCCGGGCCCACCTTTTACACCTCTGGCTATTTTAGCATCTTTTATTTTTCCGTCCTTGTCTACAACAAAGGTAACATAAGCTGTACCTGAAATTCCATTATCTTTTTCCATTGCAGGATACTGAATATTTTTTCCAAGGTACTTGAACAATTCCTCTTCTCCTCCAGGAAAACTTGGCATTTGCTCAACAATGGTAAACACTTGTTCGGGTTCGGTTCCTACAACTTCATTTCCAGTACCGTCCGGAATAATAATATCTCCACCATTACCTTCTTGGGTTTCAGTACTTACTGTTGTTTCAGATAATTTTTCTTGGGGTGGTGGAATTTCTTCATCAGGCACCTCTTCATCCGTAACAACAGGAGGAACAAATTTTACTGTTTCCATAACCGGTGGCGGTGGTGGTGGTGGTGGTGGTGGTTCTGTTTCGTCAATTGGCGGTGGTTCTGTTAAGTCAATTGCTACTTCAGTATTCGCTTTTAAAGTATCTTCTTCAGAAGGAGTGAGTAATTCAATAATTTTAGGAAGCAATGCGAAAAACACAAATGCTGTAATACCAATCAATAATGCAATAGTAACTGTACGGTTATAACCTCTTCTAATTTGATAGGCTCCGTATTCTTTATTTTTGTGTTCAAATACAAGCTCGTTTCTTCCTTCGTATACAACGTTGCTCCAATCTTGTATAAACATTCCGTTTTTTTCTGCCATGTTACAAAATTTTAGTTAGGTTGTTGTTTTACAAGTTCTAGTTCGGGTGCACTAATATCTACTAATGCATACTTACCTACATAGCAAACATTAAGTTCATCCAACATGTCAATTACATTACCATAGGTAGCTTTATCGTCGGTTTTAACAAGCGCCATTAAAGCTTTTTTCTCGCCTTTAATCCCTACAGCTAAACGTTTAAAAGTAGTATCGGCAATTTCATGTGTATCTCTTTTCTTTTCCAACTCCATGATGCGGGTCGCAACATCTTTGTTATAATCTTCCAAAAGTATTTTATGAATACCATCTTTACTGAAATCAGTTTTTTCTAATTTGGTTTCAGTAGGTTTAAACTCCCCATAATACCAATAAACTTTATTGTTTTCGGTAAGCAAGAAGGTAATTGCATTATTTACCTTAGGTTGATCTTTAATATCCTTTGGGTCGGCCGGCATATTTAGCTCCATGGTTTTAGGCTTACTAAAAGTTGTGGTAAGCATAAAAAAAGTAAGCAGCAAAAAGGCCAAATCCACCATAGGTGTCATGTCAATTTTTGTGGACGATTTTTTGGCGCGTTTCTTTTCATGTTTACCATGACCGCCACCACCGTCTGTATTTAATTCTGCCATTTAATATTGTTATTAAAACTAATTAGTTAAATGTATTTTTTGATTTCATATTTGTAGATGCAACAATTAATGTTTTTCCACAAATTGAATTTTACTCCTTATCGTTTGACTCTAAATCGGTAATTAAATTAAATCGATAAATTTCCTTTTTCTTAAAGGTGTCGAATACTTGTTTTACCGTAATGTAATTAGCTTTTGCATCAGCTTTTATTGCAAAACGCAATGGTTCGTGTTTTTGACCTGCATCTTTTAAAGCTCTTTCAGCTAACGCTGCATTTCTCCATCCTGCCTGTACCCAGTCACTCAGCTCATTGCTGGCAGTAGTATCTGTAGGAATTCCGGTTGATTTAAATTTACCTTTTTCTGTTTCAGACAAAGCAATATATTGCTTCAGTTGATTGATAGGTACACCAAAACTTGTCATTAATGAAAACCGTTTTTGTTCTTCGGGAGTGAAATCAATTTTATATTGTTTTCCCATATCCAAAAGGGTTTTTATTTTGGTTTCCTGTCCACTAATTGAATAAAATATTTTCCCATCATGATCAACAGAAATCAACATGATGTTTTCGGGTAATATTTTTTCAGAAATAGAAGAAGGGGTATCAACTACTGCCGGCTCGGTTGCTCTAAACTGTGTGGTAAGCATAAAAAAGGTTACCAGGAGGAAAGCCAAATCCACCATCGGAGTCATGTCCAATGAAGGACTACTGCGGGGAACTTTTATTTTAGGCATTTCTTAATTATTTTTAGAAGTGAATACGAATTCTAATTAATAAAATTATGCTTTGTGTTTTTCATTAAAAGTCTGCACAATGCTGAATCCGGCTTCATCAATACCATAAGTTAGGGTGTCGATTTTAGTCGTAAAATAATTATACATAATGATAGCTATAGTTGAACCGGTGATACCCAATGCTGTATTAATTAAGGCTTCAGAAATACCGTTAGCAAGAGCAGTTGCATCTGGTGCACCAGCTTGTGCCAATGCAGCAAATGCTGTAATCATACCTAATACTGTACCGATAAGACCTATTAATGTAGCAATTGAAGCACAAGTAGAAATAATAACCAAATTTTTTGACAACATAGGCAATTCTAAGGATGTAGCTTCTTCTAATTCTTTTTGAATAGCTGCAATTTTACTCTCCTTATCCATTGTCGCATCTTTTTCCACGTATTTATATTTACCAAGTCCTGCTTTAATAACTGCAGCAATAGACCCTTTTTGCTTATCACACTCAGCAATAGCGGCATCAAAATTATTAGTGTTCATTAAGTTTTTCACATTGCGAATAAAAGGCTCAACTCGCGAACTTCCTTTTGCTTTAGCTATTGTAATAAATCGCTCAATTGAGAAAACTAATACTAATAAGTTTACGCAAATCAATATAGGAACAATTGGTCCTCCCTGGAACACAATTCCCAAGGTATTGGTTGGATGTCCTTCGGCATCAAAATTTCCGGCAGCGCCAAGAACAAATTTCCAAATTATCCACGAAACTACTAATGCAACAGGAATAACAATGGCTGCGAATAGTGCTTTAAAACTACTTTCTTGTGTTGATTTTGTACTGCTCATTTTTTTGTATTTATTGGTTATTAATTGGTTTAAAAAAGATGATTTTTTATAAGTGAGGCGCAAGTTTAGTAATTATTTTCTCAAAACACAAAACGTAGTAAATACTGCTTTATTGTATTTAATTATTGTGTAAAATAGGTTTAATGTGCAGTTAATATTGTTTTACAGTACAAAAAGAGTTATGCTAAGCCGACTATTTATGTTACTTTTGGTTGTGATGTTGATATTCACTTATTTTGCACACTTTTTTACCTGAATAGCGAGTATTACCGCTGAATAGAGTTAATAAGAAGTAGTCACAAATACATAAAACATGAAAGAAAGGATTGAAAGCTTAAGTAAGGAAATTGAAGTTTTTACTGCTGAAAGTGCCGAACAGCTGGAAAACTTCAGAATTAAGATGCTAGGTAAAAAGGGTTTAGTAACTCAACTTTTTGAAGAATTTAAAAATGTAAGCCCTGAATTGAAGCGCGAATTTGGACAAGTCTTGAATGTTTTAAAGAACGCTACTCAAAATAAAATTAATGAACTTAAAGAGGCAGTTAGTGGAAATAACAGCGATCTACAAGTGGGCACCGATGTAACAAGGCCAATGCCTCTTTCGCTTGGCTCAAGACATCCGCTCAGTTTAGTTAGAAATGAAATTATTTCCATTTTTTCACGAATAGGATTTGTTGTAAGTGAAGGACCTGAAATTGAAGATGACTGGCATAATTTTTCTGCTTTGAATTTTCCGGAAGAACATCCCGCTAGAGATATGCAGGACACTTTCTTTATCGATAAGCAAATAGCTCTGCGCACGCATACTTCTTCTGTTCAAGTGCGTGTGATGGAAAATTCTAAACCTCCCATTCGCACTATTTCTCCTGGTAGAGTTTACCGCAATGAGGCTATATCTGCTAGAGCGCACTGTCAGTTTCATCAGGTAGAAGGATTGTACATTGATACCCAAGTTTCCTTTGCCGACCTAAAGCAAACGTTACTCTATTTTGCTAAGGAAATGTTTGGAGATAAAACGCAAATTAGGTTGCGACCATCCTATTTCCCATTTACTGAACCTAGCGCCGAAATGGATATTTCCTGCCCTTTTTGCGAAGGAAAAGGATGTTCAATTTGCAAAGGTGCCGGTTGGGTTGAAATACTAGGTTGTGGAATGGTAGATCCCAACGTATTAAACAACTGCAAGATAGATGCAACGAAGTATTCAGGATTTGCTTTTGGAATGGGTATTGAACGTATAACTATGTTAAAGTATAAAATCAACGATTTAAGGCTGTTTTTTGAAAATGATATTCGATTCCTTCAACAGTTCAAGTCGGTAGTATAAACTAACCTTTTAGTTCAAAACACTTAAAGAGCTACTTTAAAACAAATGCTACAATCAGATCGATTAATAGCCTTGCAAAAATTACTTGAAAAGGAACCCAACGATTCATTTTTAAACTACGCTCATGCTCTTGAACTTCAAAAATTAGGAAATCCCTTAAAGGCGATTGAAATAATAGTAACAATCGTAAAAAGGGATGAAAATTATTTAGGAGCCTACTATCAATTGGGTCAATTGTATGAATTGATAGGTGAAAAGGAAAAGGCAAGAAATGCATATTTGCAAGGATGTACAATTGCCCAAGATCAAAAACAGCTGAAGGCACTTTCAGAGTTAAAGCAAGCTGTTTTAATGATGGATGAGTAGTTGTTTCAACTGATTTCTATCAGTAATTTATTTCGTAAAATCTAAATATCTTTGTCGTCTAAAAAATTACACACATGTATATTCAACAGTTGTACACAAATTGCTTAGCTGAGGCTGCTTACTATATTGAATCGAATGGAGAGGCTGCTATTATTGACCCATTGCGTGAAGTTGAGCCGTATCTTGAACTTGCTAAAAGTAGAAATGCTAAGATTAAATATATTTTCGAGACACATTTTCACGCCGACTTTGTTTCCGGACATATAGACCTAGCGAAGGTTTGCGGTGCTAAAATTGTTTATGGTCCCGGCGCAAAGGCGAATTACGAAATACACGCAGCTGCCGATGGTGAAATATTTGAACTTGGGGCAATTAAGTTAAAAACACTGCATACACCAGGGCATACGCTTGAATCGTGTTGTTTTATTTTGATTGATGAAACTGGCATTGAACATGCAATTTTTACTGGTGATACATTGTTTGTTGGGGATGTTGGGCGTCCCGACCTTGCTGTTAAAAGTGATTTAAGTCGCGAAGATTTGGCAGGAATGATGTATGATTCGGTGCAAAAGTTACTTACTTTAAAAGACGAAATAATTGTGTATCCCGGACACGGAGCAGGATCCGCTTGTGGCAAAAATATTGGCAAAGAAACTACCACAACAATAGGTATTCAAAAAAAATTGAACTATGCTTTGCAGCCTATGTCTAAGGTTGAATTCGTTAAAGCGCTGACTGATGGGCTAACAGAGCCTCCTAAATATTTCTTTGTGGATGCTGGAATTAATAAGGCTGGTTATGATTCGATTGACTCAGTACTGAAAAAAAACACAAAGAGTATTCTGATTGATGAGTTTCAAAAGCAAGTTGAAGAAGGTGCATTAATCATAGATACAAGAGACCCCGATACCTTTGAGAAGGAGTTTATACCGGGTTCAATCAATATTGGCTTAGGTGGTCAATATGCAATATGGGTGGGTTCTTTAATCAACCATACTACACCTTTAGTTTTGATTTGTGAAAACGGTAAGGAAACAGAAAGTGTATTGCGCTTAGCCCGCATTGGATTTGAAAATGTGCATGGTATTTTAAAGGATGGAATTAATGCATGGAAAAATGCCGGTTTAGTAACGGACTCAGTTCACTCAATTAATCCGGATGAATTTGTGAAAAATCAAGCAGGAGTAAAATCCGTGATAGATGTTAGAAATGAAGGAGAGTGGAATTCTACCGGTATCATAAAAGATGCACACTTAATTACTTTGAGCAAACTTGAAGATACTATGAATACACTTGATAAAAATGAACATCATTTCGTTCATTGTGCCGGTGGTTATAGAAGTATGATTGCTTCCTCGATATTAAAAAAACATGGTTTTAATTCTATCACAAATATTCGTGGTGGAATAGGGAAATTAAAAGAAGCCGGAGTTACTTTAGTTTCAGCATAACCTTATCCTAGCAGCTTCTAAAACCACTTTTTTGTATTACTTTTAAACAAATTGTGTAAGCAGGTGTTTGTAGTGCATGACACACACACATTTTCTTAAATCGCAAATACAAATTAATAAACCTATCAGCGAAGTTTTTCATTTTTTCAGTAAAGCCGAAAATCTAAACTTGCTGACACCGCCTGAACTAAACTTTAAAATCGTAACACCATTACCCATAGTACTTACCTGCGGTGCGGTAATTGACTATCGTATACAATTAAGTGGATTTCCCTTTTCTTGGAAAACAGAAATAACAAGCTGGAATCCTCCCTATCAGTTTGTCGACACACAACTTCAAGGTCCTTATGAAACCTGGATTCATGAACACAGGTTCGAATCAAAAGACAACAGTACGATTATGCACGATTTGGTTGAATATAGAGCAAAGGGATGGATATTTGAGCCGTTGATTCAACGATTCTTTGTTGCTAAACGCGTAAAAGAAATATTTGAATACCGTACCTTACAAATCAATCGATTGTTTAATGGGTTTAAGTAAACCAGTAAGCTTGCTTAAATCAAATTTAATTTATGTTTAAAAAAACAGGTAACTATGAGCGCATATTTCTTCAAATTCGGGATTCGAATGCGCTCTTGTAAAACCTGTGAGGCTGGGATTTTACGTATTTTGGTAAAAAGGCTATAGTAATAAACAAAGGAAACATATACACCAAAACGAGTACCTTTAGGAAGGTTTCGAATTCCTTGCAATCCTTCCATAAAATCGGCATCAATTTCGAGTTCAATTTCTCGTTTGGAAGCATCATCAAAATTTTCAATTTTTAAATGTGGAAAATAAGCCCTTCCTAAACTAAAATAATCAGCTTTCATATCTCTTAAAAAATTGATTTTTTGGTAGGCAGCACCAAGACGCATCGCTTGAGGTTTTAGCAATTGATATTTTGCATCATCCCCTTCACAAAAAACCCGAAGACACATTAACCCAACTACTTCAGCCGATCCTAAAATGTATTTTTCAAAAGTTGATCTGTCATACAAATATGGATTCAAATCCATTTCCATACTGTATAAAAAACTTTCAATTGATTCCTTGTCAATATTGTACTTATTTACTGCTAGTTGAAAACTATGAAGTATGGGATTAAGACTTATTTTTAAATCGATTGCTTTATATGTTTCCTTTTTAAATTCAGCTAAGAGCAAAGCTTTATCATATTCGTGAAAGGTATCAACAATTTCATCTGCAAAGCGCACAAAACCATAGATTGCATAAATTGGATCATGGTATTTTTTGGCCAGTGATCGAATCCCCAAACTAAAGGAAGTGCTATATAAATTGGTGGTTATTTTACTACAGCTTAGTGCAACCCTATCAAATAATTTCTCCATGAGGCAAAAATACAAATTCTACTTTTTTATTTTTTTAGCTACTTGTTCGGCAACCAATTTACCTGAAATAATTGCCGGTGGAACACCCGGACCGGGCACTGTAAGCTGCCCGGTGTAAAACAAATTACTTACTTTATTACTTGTAATGGAAGGTTTAAAACGTGCAGTTTGTTTTAGTGTATTTGCAAGACCGTAGGCGTTTCCTTTAAATGCATTGTAATCAGCATTAAAATTGGAGTGCGCATAGCTTCTTTTGAACTCTACGAATGGCGCAATTGATTCGCCATAATAGTCTTCCATTCGAGTCATTATACTGGAATAATATTTTTCGCGAACCACATCATCATCATTCAATCCGGAAGCGATAGGTATAAGAATAAATAAATTTTCGCATCCAGGTGGAGCCACAGAAGCGTCGCTGGCAGATGTACGGCAAACATAAAACATGGGTTGTTTTGGCCATTGTGGGTCATCGTAAATCTCTGTAGCATGGTTTTCCAAAGAACAATCAAAAAACAGTGTATGGTGTTGAAATTTTGGAAGCAGTTTTTTTATACCCAAATAAAATAAAAGTGCAGAAGGAGCCATTACTCGCTTGTTCCAGTAATTTGAGGAATACTTGCGGAATTCCTTTTTTAATAAAGTTTGTTCTGTATGTTGATAGTCAGATCCGGCAACCACCCAATCAGCTTCATATACCTTAGATTGAGTGCTAACTGAAATAGCTTTTCCGTTTAACACATTTATAGAATTTACTGTTTCATTGAAAACAAATTGAACTCCTTGTTGCAATGCAACATTTTTCATTCCTTCAACAATTTTGTACATACCTCCTACCGGATACCAGGTTCCCAAGACCATGTCTGCATAATTCATTAAACTGTAGAGAGCAGGAGTGTTTTTTGGCATGGTTCCCAAAAATAAAATGGGAAATTCGAGCAATCGAATAATTTTTTCTGATGAGAAGTACTTTCGTATATGTTTTTCAATTGATTGAAATAAGTCCAAACGAAAAAGTGCGGGAATAAAGGAAATTTCCATGAGTTCGGTCATTGATTTTCCCGGCCTTCGCATGATTTTGTCAACCGCTACATGGTATTTATACTCGGCTTCTTTAAGGTATTTTTTGAGCAGCTTGCCTGCTCCTGGTTCAATGGATTCAAATAATTGACAGAGATCTGAGAAATCGGAAGGGACAATTAATTCTTCTCCATTTCCAAAGTAAGCTGCATAAGAAGGCGAAAGTCGTTTAAGTTTATAATGACTATCAGCAGTGGAGCCGAAATCAGAAAAAAATTCGTCAAATATTTCAGGCATCCAGTACCAACTTGGCCCCATATCGAAATTATATCCTTGTGTTTCAAATTTCCTGGCTCGGCCACCGGCACTTTCATTTTTTTCAATTACTGTAACATCAAATCCTGATTTTGCAAGATAACTGGCAGCCGAAAGTGAAGAAAACCCCGAACCGATAACAACTATTTTATGCGACATTACTAAGTTTATTCTCTTGCATCAGGAATGTAAGTTACCTGAAATCTTTTAGCGAAACTATCAGTTTTTTTCTTGCTAAAAAAATGCGACTCTTTACTGTACCAATCGGTATTTGAAGGTTATCTGCAATTTCTTTGTATTTATACCCTTCAAAAAAATGTTCAAAAGGAATCCGCAATTCATCTTCAAGCGAATCTATTTGCGACTTAATATCCTTTTCTGCTAACACAGAAAGTGGAGAAACACCATTGTTTGATGTTGGGATTGATTGTGAAATCGTTTCCTTTTCGCGATCTATAAATGCTTTTGATTTCGTCTGCCTGCGATAATTATTAATGAACGTATTTTTCATTATAGTATACAGCCAGGCTTTCAGGTTAGTGCTTTCGGTAAATTTATCTCTGTTTAATAATGCTTTTAATAATGTGTCCTGCAACAGATCATCAGCATCTGTTGTATCGGATGTTAATCGCAGAGCAAAGTACCTTAGTGGTAATTTATAGCCCAGCATTAGTTGGTTAAATTCGAGTGTTGACATACTATTGAAGGATATAGTTATAAAATTAATATTAAAATGTTTAACAAAACTATAAAAAGATTAAACAAAACAAAAATTGGATTGAATAAATTCATTTAAAAAAAGTTAAAAGGTGTATTTTTAGTAGGATATATAATTTAGTGGTTTGAATAATTTTACTGAGTTTAAAACTTCGTTATTTCTCTGAATTTATTTTAATTAATTTCGTTACTTTTGAAATTCAACTAGGTTGTTTTTAATTTGAAGAAATTTCTACTCGCAATTACCATATTGCTTTCTTTACGTGCAAATGCTCAGTTAACTTACAACTTTGTTGGTGTTGCAGGTACTTATACTGCATTAAGTGGAGCTACAAGTATATTGGGTGCAAACCAAGACGATGCAATTTCTGCAGCTTCACCAATTGGCTTTAATTTTACTTTTGGGGGTACCAGTTACACCCAATTTAAAGCTTCTACTAATGGATGGTTAACTTTTAATACTGCTATCACAACATCAAATGCATTCAATGATTTGACAGCAACTGTTGATAGACCGATTATTGCGCCTCTTTGGGATGACTTGGCTACGAATAATGCCGGCTCTGTTTCTTACCTTTTAAGTGGTACCAGTCCAAACAGAATACTTACTGTTCAATGGGATAAAATGTTATGGACCTTCAGTGGTTCTACTTTTGCAATTAACTTTCAGGTTAGACTATTTGAAACAACCAATGTACTTGAGTTTGTGTACTTGAGAAATGGCAATCAAACAGCCAACGTCACCGCTTCAGCAAGCGCCTCAATAGGTTTGGCAGGTCAATGTGCCGGTGACTTTTATTCACTTGCTGATAATTCTGCAAGTCCGCTTGTTTCAAAAGTTACTGAAACTAACAGTATTAATAAAAAACCTGCCAACAACCAAGTGTATCGCTGGACTCCCACTTCTCTTATTTTAAGCGGTGATGTATGTACATCGCCCATTAGCTTAACTTATTCGGTAGGTTCATGCAGCCCAACAGCTGCAACGGTTGTTGGGGCATCAGCTGCCGGTTCTCCTGCAGCACCTGCCTGTTGGTCGCCAGCAACAAGCTCTAACGATGTGTGGTTTACAGTTACTAAGCCTTTAGGTCAAACCAGTATGCAGGTATCAACCGACTTTGCAACAGCTGCTTGTAATCCTTTTGGTGCTGCTATTGCTGTTTACTCGGGCGCTTGTGGAGCTCCTGTATTAGTTGGCTGTGCAGATAATAATGGAATTCTAAATAGTGCAAATGCAATAATTACATTAACAGGATTACCCAATGCTGCCACAACCTATTTAATTCGTGTTGAGGGCGATAATTTAACTGTCGGTAATTTTCAAATTTGTGTTCGCGATGTAATAAACGACGATTGTGCAAATGCAACACAGCTTACACCAAATGCAACTTGTGTAAATGTAACCGGTAATGTATCGGGAGCAACTGCTTCTTTGCCAGCCAGTACCTGCTTCGGTACTGCGGATGATGATGTATGGTATTCTTTTGTTGCAACACAAAGCAGCCATATTGTGACAGTAACAGGTTCAGCTAATTTAGATCCTGTAGTACAGCTTTTATTAGGTCCTTGTGGCAGCATGACTTCTTTATATTGTGCAGACAATTCGTTTTCAGGAGGAACAGAAACTATAACCGCAACTGGTTTAACTATTGGGACTACTTACTATGTGAGAGTTTATAATTACAGTGCCGGAGCTCCAACTACCACTACATTTACAATTTGTGTAACGAACCCGGTCATACCAACTTGTCCAAGCGGTTTAGGAACCGGTGTAGTAAACGTTGCTTCACTACCTTATTTATCTTCAGGACGTACAACCTGCGGCAAGGTAAATGATATAACATCTTCTAATGTATCCACTTGTGGAAGCACGAGCTATTACACAGGAGAGGATGAGGTATTTATTTTTACTCCTGCAAGTTCAGGAAATATTACTATTTCGATAACCAGTTCGGGAAGCTGGACAGGGATGATGCTTTATTCGGGCTGCCCCTTTTCGGGAAGTTGTATAGCTTATAATCAATCCTCCACTGGAAGTAAATCCTTATGTACTTCGGTGATTTCGGGGGTTACCTATTATTTAATTATTGATTCATATGCTTCTCCTGCATGTAATCCTTTTGATATTTCAATTTCAGCCCCTACAACAGCTGTTAGCAATGACGATCCATGTAATGCTATAGCCTTAACTGTTTCAGCAAGCTGCAATTTCAGCAGTTATACGAACGAGTGTACTTCCGGAAGTACCGGCATTACAGCACCAGGATGCGCCAACTATAATGGTGCTGATGTGTGGTTTTCAGCAATAGTCCCTTCCTCAGGGAGTATTGCAGTAGATACAAAAGAAGGAGTTGTTTTAGATGGAGGAATGGCCCTTTATACAGGTTCCTGTAGTGCTCTAACATTATTGACTTGTGATGACAATAACAGTACAAATGGATTGATGCCGCAGATTTCGCAAACGGGCTTAACACCGGGAAGCACTGTTTATATTCGCTTTTGGGAGTATGGGGCTGATAATAACGGGACGTTTTCAATCTGCGTTACTGATCCATGTCCTGGTGGGAATGCTGCAAATGATCAACCTTGTAATGCCACTACTCTTGGTTTAAATGTTAATTTAACTGGAGATAACACTTGTTCGAACAACATTGGCGATCCTGCCTCTATTCCTTCATGTTGGGTGAGTGGCACTTCGAATACGGTTTGGTATAAGTTTGTTTGTCCGGCTTCTGGGCAAGTAAAAATTCGTACCACTTTAGGAACACTTTCAAATACCCAAATAGCTGTATTTTCAGGAAGCTGTGCTTCATTAACTATGATTACAGGAGCTTGTAATGACAATTCTCCAACTTGTGGGACATCCTCCTACAATAATTCAGAACTTACTATAAGCAGTGGATTAACTGCAGGTAGTACATATTATATTGCAGTCGATGGAACAGCTGATTTAAAAGGAACCTTTGACATTATGGTGGTTAATGGAGTTACTGGATTTCCATTAGCAGCCGGACAAGATTGTGGTTCTTACAATCCTGTTTGCGGACAAACAATAACTGTTGGTAATCCGGGATATCAAGCCTACGGAAACAATTGTGATTTTCCTGGAGGAGGGAGCAATTGTTTATCTTCTGGAGAACGAGGTTCTGCTTGGTATTCAATTCCGATTAATGCCGCAGGGATTTTGGAGTTTTCAATAGAGCCATTGGATTGGTTAGGAGCGCCAAGCACAACAGCAACTGATTATGACTTTGCCTTGTGGAAAATTGCCGGAACAGGAGCTACAACTTGCGCTAGCATTGCGAGCGGTGCTGCTCCTATAAGATGTAATTATAGTGGTTTGGGAGTTACAGGTTGCTTTAGTAATACAGTAAATAACGCTCCAGCAGCTTATCCCGGATTTGGATCAGCTTTCGAAACCCTTGTTAATGTTGCAGTCGGCGAAGTTTATGTGTTGGTAGTAAGTAATTTTTCGAACAGTACATCTGGATTTACCTTATCTTTTAATGCGACTTCACCGATTAATTATACATCAGCCGGGTCAACAATCACCTGGTCGGGGGGTACAAATACAGCATGGAATTTAGCAAGTAACTGGGGTGGCTGTACACCACCTAATTGTACAATTGATGCATCAATCGTACCCGGATCGGCCAGTCAACCGGTTATTTCAGCAAGTACTTCGGTAAAGAATTTAACCATTAACAATGGTGCAACTTTAACAATCAATTCAGGTGTAACCTTATCGGTTTGCGGCGATTATATAAATAATGGAAATTTAATGGCATCTCCCAATTCAACCCTTTTATTTAATAATGGAAGCACTGTGCAAACAATTGATGGAGCTCTGGTGAATGCTGATAAATTTGGAAATTTAACCATCACTAAAACAGGTGGGCAAGTAAATTTACAGCAAAATATCGATTTAGGCGGAAGCTTAACACTTTCTAATAATACCAGTGTTTTAAACACTAATGGAAAGTACATTAAGATATCAGGCAATGTTACAAATGCTGCAGGCAATACCACACTGGCCGGAATTGGCTCAACCGGAACAATGGAATTTACCGGAACATCTTCTCAAAATTATAATCAAGGTAGTTCAAATCTCGATTTAAATACCGTGATTATGAATCACAGTGGTACTGGTGTTAACTTGCTTTCAATGATGAATATAAAGAGTGCAAGTGGATCACTAACTCTTACGAATGGAAAAATTATTACCGGCGTTAATGAACTAGTAATTGCAAATACCACTCCCGGTAGTTGTAGTGCAGGAAATGTAAACAGTTTTGTAAGTGGAAACTTAAGAAGGAGTTTATTAGCAACTGGCAATTATAATTTTCCTCTAGGCAATGCTACAAAGGGATATCAACTTGCCACAATCAACTTTACTTCCCCAACCTTAATTGGCAACTTACTAGGGCGATTCGATTCTTGGCCGTCAACTCCACCCATTGTTGGAGGAAGTGATTGCAGTAACAACTACACATTAGCAGCAGAAGATAATGGATATTGGACAATTACAGCTGATGCCAATCCAACTTCTGGTTCATATACCGCAACACTCTATCCAATAGGTGCTACAAATACAGCCGCAGCAAGTGCGTGGACAATAATGAAGGCTCCTAATTTGGCAGGAGTTTGGGCATTTGATGGTACCTGTGGCACCGGAGTAGCCGGAACTGTTTCGAGAACAGGGATGAAAGGATTTTCAGTATTTGCAGCAGCGCAAGGAGTATCTTCATCATTGCCACTACAATTGTTGAGCTTTAGTGGAGAAAAATTATCGGATAAGAATATTTTATCGTGGATAACACAAAGTGAATTAAATACGGATTATTTTATATTGGAGCGATCAAAGAATGGTCAAAGTTTTGAAGAACTTACAAAAATTAAGGCTGCAGGAAATAGTTCTGCGCTTTTACGCTATACTTCAAGTGACTATTATCCTTTTGAAACGATAACCTATTATCGTTTAAAACAAGTAGATAATGATGGTAAATTCAGTTACAGTAAAATAATTTCGCTTCTAGGTAGCGGCTTAAATTTTGCACTTGTTAAGCATTACCCAAATCCAGCAAAAGAAGAGGTTTTCTTTTATTTTCTTTTGGAAGAAAATAAAACATTTCAGTATGAAGTTACCGATATGTATGGAAAGCTTGTAAAAAGTGAAACATTAGAAATGACTGAACCCGATGAATACATTCGGCTTTCGCTTCTTGATTTTGCTCCGGGAATGTATTGTGTTCGCTTTTTTGATAAAGAAGGCACCCAACAACAAATCACTAAGATTTGTAAAGAGTAATTCTTGTTTGATGGTATTTTAAAATCGAATACATCCGATTTTAATAGTGCTTAATTTACAACAATCTTCTTTTTATAGATTGAATTTTTTGCACTTCCAACAACAAGGTACATTCCACTTTTTAGTTTAGGTTCGGTTGAAACCTGATCTGCAAAATAGCCACTTTCATCACTGAAATTTATTTTTGAGTAAACTACATTTCCCATAACATCGGTCAACACAACCAGTACTTTTTCATTACTTTCTAACCCGGCTATTGAAACTGAAAAATCTGCACCAACAACAGGATTGGGAAATACGCTGATGTCTTTGTCATTCATAAAAGTCTTAACCGAAATAATCTTTGAATCTTTGTATTTATTATCAAAATCTACTTGTTTTAAACGGTAATAATTAATTCCGGGTAAAGGATGCGTATCAATAATTTGATAGCTCAAAGGAGATGAACTATTTCCTGCACCTTTAATGCTTGAAATAATTTCGAAATTAAAACCATCACGAGAGCGTTCAACAGCAAAAAAGTTATTGTTTATTTCGGTTAAGGTTGTCCAATTAATGATAACTTTTCCGCTTGAATAAATTGCATCAAAGTTTAGTAAAGTTATTGGAAGTACTCCTGTTCCTCCAAACACGTCAAATGTTGAATTAGCTCCGGCGTTTCCATCAACAGCCAGCCAATAGCTAGTATTCGGAGTTAATCCGGTAACTGTAAAGTTTTGTATGGCTGCATTTGAGGCAAAGCAAGGGTCGTTTGCTAATGATCGACCGTTGGGCGGATTGTTGTTGGTATTAGTTCCTGCTTTAGTATAGGGTCCACCGCAAGCACCACTAAATACACCATATTGAATAGAGCCAACAACATTGGTAAAATTAAAAGTTGCACTGGTTGCTGCAGGTTCGGTGGTAAATTTAAACCAGGCAGTGTTTTCAGTACTGGTAGCGCACATAAATCCCGAATTGGGATCATTTGCCCCATACGAATAATTACATCCAGCATTATTCGCACTTAAGGTTACACCGCCAAATACATCGCCAGCGCTATTACATTCGTCGTTGTTGGCTTGTGACATTGCACTAAGCTTAAATGTATAATTAAAAGAGGCTGGGTTTGGCCAGTTATCAACAACAAAATAATAGGTACCAGCAGTTGGTAAATATATTGGGGTGCATGGTAAAGCACCGGTACTGGCCCATTTACTTGCCATAGAGTGAGTTCCATCAGACGCTCCAAAATTACCTTGAACAACACATAGTCCAGTTACAGGTGTAACATCTCCAGCTGTATTTAAAGCAGGGCATGAACGGGTTACACTTAGCACCGGATAGCAACCAGCTCCCGGGCAACCAGTAGGAATTAATTCATAAGTAAGGTATTCATTTCCGGTGCTGGTATATTTGTAAAACATGTCGGGTCCGTCACCAAATCCGGAAGCAAATAAGAAAGGGTCGGCACATGAGTTTCTCCAGTCATTTCCTTTTCCCAAAGTTGTAGAAGTGTGAGTAAATGGTAATCCTCCGGAAGAATTTATATTAATCGCAGTTGCACACGTAACGCCTGTTCCAGAAACAGTAACGATATTCGGTAATGGATTAATACAGATGTCAAATGTCCCACGGCTACCATTTCCACCACTATGATCAACTGCTAAGTAATAGGTTTGACCAATAGTAAGTCCGGTAAAATTTGCTGCCGTTCCCCAAGCAGGACAGCTAGCATCAATAAAAACCCAAGTAGCAGGACCTCCTGGACACGGAACACCAATATTTTGTAAAAGTGAAATTTCAGAATTACCGCCTATAGTGCCTGCAAATCCGGTAATTTCATAATCGGGAGTGGTAGCAACAAAATTGAAAAACACTTCATATTGACGATTGTTTCCACAACCCAATGAACTAAAAGTATTTGCTGCAAAGGTACTTACACCAACCGTATTTGATTCAATAAAACCACTGCTACAGTAACGGTCGGTTATTAATGGCGATGAACAAGGAGCTGATACAGGAGTGCTGCAAGCAGGGCGATTTAGAGTACCATGATTTACACCTCCACCTGATACATCACCGAGTATGGTAGCAGTGCCACCGGTGCGTAGTATATTACCTGTTGTGTTAGCGGTAGCCCTCACTTGTAATCCTGAAATAGTTAGTACATCAAACTTGGTAATTCCAGTAACGGTGATGGTAACAGTAATTGTAGTTGAGTTGGTAACAGAATTGATGGATGCCGCACTTATATCGTTTCCTCCAATAAAATTTGCAGTAGCAGCAGTAGAATTAAACTCGAAGCCTGCGGGAGTTGTAAGTATTATTGTTGTAGCAGCTTGAACAGGTAAATCTGCAACAAGTAATTCGGTAATTACTATATCAGAAATTGGACGGTACGATGTTGGAAATGCTCCGCATAAATCAAGATTTGAAGGAGTCACTACAACAGCAGCACTTGCTATGTTTAGTAGCGAAAAGAATCCAAGAATGGAGGAAGTAATTTTTTTCATGGGAGATATTTTAGCAAGTTAATCCTTGTCTTCAATATCCACTTCATTTGGACTTCGAAGTGGCATAACTTTAAGGTAATTAGGATTCAAATACACAGGTCGAGTCCACAGTTTTTTGTCTTCTGCAGTAATCAATATAGGTTTACTGATTGTTGTGTTTGGTAATTTATTTTCATAATGTGTTACAGAGATAATTGTTTCATCTGTTTTGAGAATTTCTTTATCTGCAACAGCATTAGTTTTAGAAAAAGCTTGCTGGGCATGTGTGGGTAAATTTTGAATAAATAAAAACCCTACCACTAAACAAAGTTTGTATGATTTCGAATAAGCAAATGTGAGTAGCTGTATCATAACTAAATGGATTATTTGACATATTATACTTACAAAGGAAGAAAAAGGTTATAGTAGTTTGATCAATTTTGAAATTATTTTTTAACAGCGATTTTACGGTGAATTTAATACAGCAAATTACTCGATTATTAAAACTGGATTTTTATCTACTATACAATTTCAAGTGTCTAAAATTTAGTAACTTAGGTCACAAAGTGATTTTGCTTTTTAGACAAACATTAATTATTAACAATTCAATGTTATTATTTGTTCGATTAGTTTTTTTTTGCTTATTTTAAACAACTAATTTTACAAACCTTCGTACTAGAGTTGAAAATTACCTGATTATAGGAACAAATATGTTCCATAAAGAATCTTAATAAATGCAATTAAAATTTTAAATAGAACAATCATGAAATCAATCTTTAATTACACAAAGCAGCACAAAATAGTAAGATGCTGTATAGCAGTTTTTATGCTGTTACTGCAAGTAAGCATTAATTCAAATGCTGCTACCTATTATTCAACTGCAGGAGGAACGTTAAATCCAACTACATTAACCTTTTGGAAAACTGCACGAAATGGAACCGGAACATCACCTGCAAACTTTACTTCAGGGGATATTTTTGTTGTTCAAGGATCAGGAAATGGAGGCACCACACCACACTTAATTACCACAAATACAAATTGGTCTATATCTGGCGCAAGCTCTAAATTGCAAATAGAAAATGGAGCTAGTTTAACCTCTACCAATCAAATTACATTAGCTGCTGCAAGTACATTTCAAGTGGATAATGGAGGCACTTACGTGCATAATAACACACGTACTCCTTCAACAACAATATATACCGGAACTGAGAGTTTTGGAGCATCTTCAACAGTATCTATCAATAGATGGGCGAGTAATAGCACTGTAATAACAACAGGTGTTACCTTACCCTATGGCAATTTAACTATTAACAACTCCAGTTTTGCTACAAACTGGAATCAATCTTTTTCAGGCGCTGTAAACTTATGTGCAGGAAACTTTACTATGACAACTAGCGGTGGGGGTGAGTTTAGATTTACCGCTACAGGTACAACAACAATTACAATTTCAGGGAACTATTCTCAAGCAGCTAACACTGTTAATTTGTCATCTGGAAATAATGCTGCTGTTACTTTTAATGTTGGCGGAAATTTTACTTTAAGCAATGGGATATTTCAGGTGGCAGATAATAATAACAATATAAATGTTGTAACAGTAACTGGAAATACAACAATCAGCAGCACCGGGACAAATGGAATTATGTTATCAACTGGTTCAGGAGATGCAAATACACTTGGCACATTCCAAACTACGGACTTTACTGCAAATGGAACATCTTCGAGAATGATTGATTTTGGGGATCAAGGAACAGGTCATCAATTTCGAATAGATGGCAATTTTAGTAAAAGTGGAACCGGAGCTTTTTACACTACTTCAACTGCACTAGTTGGAAGTTTTGTTTTTAATAAAGCAGGAACACAAACGTTCAGTTATTCGGGTGCAACTTCTCAATATACCAATTATATTATAAATTCAGGTAGTACATTACAAATGCTAAGCAGTTTAACCCTTGGCACAGCTACTAATCCGCTTAGTTCATTTACGGTTAATAATGGCGGCACTTTAGATATGGGTGCTACTGTAATTACCGGAGCGAACAACACAGATCCACAATTTACTCTTGCCTCAGGGTCCAAAATTATTACATCAAATGCGACTGGGATTCAAGGAAGTATAACAAATATAGGAGCAGCCGACTTATCACTAAGCAGTGGTGCAAATTATGAATTTCAAGGTGCAGCAACCGGAGTGTTTACGACAACCCCCACTGCCAATACTGTTAATAACCTAATAATTAATCGTGCTTCAGGAGTTACATTGTCTCAAAATATGGCAGTTAATGGAACTTTGGATTTTCAAAGTGGATTGGTTGACCCAAGTAGTTTCAATCTTACAATAAACGCAGCCGGTACTTTTAGTGGCGCCAGTGCTACTAAATATGTTACAGGAAAATTATTTAGAGTATATAGTGCAACCGGTAGTAAGACATTTCCAGTTGGAAAAGGTGGAGTTTATCGCCCATTAGTTTTTGAATACACTGCATTAACCGGCACAAGTACTGTTAGTGTTAACCAAGTAGAAAGTGCCTTAACAGGAACATTACCTGCAAATACTAATTTAAATAATTCAAGAACTTGGGATTTAACACAAACTGGAGGAAGTGCTTTTACCTATAAGGTAACACTAGACGCCACAGGAGATGTGGTGAGTGGAACTGTTGTGATGCTGAAAAAGGAATCAGGAACAATTACATCAAATGCTGTTACAGCACCAAATTATACTAATACAACAGGTTTTACTACACTAACAGGTACAAATAACTTTACAACGGGAAGCACATGCACAGTTAGTGCCAATGCAGGAACTGATCAAACGAACATTGCCACTTGTGGACTAACAACAGTTACGATGGCAGCAAATACACCAACATTTGGTACTGGAGCTTGGTCGGTTGTATCAGGAGCAGGAGGTTCATTCGTAAGCAACTCTAATCCTACTACCAACTTTAGCGGAACTGCGGGAACAGCTTATAATTTGCAATGGACCATTACGAATGGTAATTGTTCAGCTAATGACCAAGTGCTGGTAACTTTCAATCAAAATCCAACCGCATCAAATGCTGGACCTGATCAAACCAACGCTGCAACTTGTGGATTAACATCAGTTACTTTGGCTGCAAACGCTCCAAGTGTAGGTACCGGACAATGGAGTATAGTTAGTGGTTCAGGCGGATCATTTACCGGTGGCGCTGGAAACCCTGCTAATTCAAATAGTAATACGGCGACCTTTAATGGGGTAACCGGAAATACTTATACACTTAGATGGACCATTTCAAATAGTCCATGTACATCTAGTACAGATGATGTAGTCATAACATTTAATACTAATCCAACAGTTGCCAATGCAGGCCCTGATCAAACAAATATTGCAACCTGTGGATTAACCTCAGTGACCCTTGCTGCCAATACACCTACTACAGGAACAGGACAATGGAGTATAATTAGTGGAGCAGGTGGTTCATTTACCGGAGGTTCGGGAAATCCATCCAATTCATCAATCGTAAATCCAACTTTTAGTGGGGTAGCTGGTACAGCTTATGTGCTGCGTTGGACTATTTCCAATTCTCCTTGTACTGCAAGTACTGATGATGTTAATGTAACCTTTAACCAAAATCCTACACTTGCCAATGCCGGACCGGATCAAACTGGTGCCCCAACATGTGGATTAACAACAGTTACGTTGGCTGCTAACACACCAAGTATTGGTACTGGAAGTTGGTCAATAGTAAGTGGAGCAGGTGGTTCATTTTCAAATGCAGCTAGCGAAACATCTGATTTTAGCGGTGTTGCAGGAACAGCTTATGTGTTGCGCTGGACAATCGATAATGCTCCTTGTGTATCAAGTACAGATGACGTTGCTGTAACCTTTAATCAAGATCCAACTGTTTCGAATGCAGGACCTGATCAAACGGGTGCTGCTACTTGTGGTCTTACTACCGTTACAATGGCAGCAAATACTGCTACAATTGGGACCGGTGCTTGGACAATAATTAGTGGAGTAGGAGGTTCATTTGCAAATCCTGCGAGTGAAACAAGTAGTTTTAGTGGAACTGCAGGAGTAACGTATACACTCAGATGGAGTATTTCAACTATTTGTAATACTAGTACAGATGATGTGGTTGTGACATTTAATCAAGATCCAACTATAGCTGATGCCGGACCTGACCAAGATGATATTACAACTTGTGGATTAACAACAGTTACGTTAGCTGCAAACACACCAAGCATTGGCGTTGGAACCTGGTCTATTGTAAGTGGTGCAGGAGGTTCATTTGTTTCCACTTCTAACCCAACTACTGACTTTAGTGGAACAGCCGGTGTAAGCTATGTGCTTCGCTGGACTATCGCAAACGCACCTTGCACCGATAGTCAGGATGATGTAACAATTACCTTTAACGAAATACCAACAACCTCTGTTGCCGGATCCAACCAAAGTTTTTGTCTTGGGAATGTTGCTGTATTAGCTGCGAATACTCCTACAATTGGCACAGGAGCATGGTCAGTTGTTAGTGGACCAAGTTTGAATCTAACTCAATTTACCAGTACTACTAGTCCAACAGCTACTTTTACACCGGATGGTGGTTTAGGAACATATGTGTTAGAATGGACAATTAGCAATGCGCCATGCAACCCTTCAACTTCAAGTTTAAATATAGTGGTGACTGCCGGACCATGGATTGGCAATGTTAGTACTGACTGGACTGACCCGTTAAACTGGTGTGGTGGTGTACCAATTTCAACTACAGATGTTGTTATAGATATTGGGGCAACTTTTTATCCGGTTATTACAAGTGGAGCTCAAGTAGCGAATTCAATAACTATACTTGGAGGAAGCATTACAATTAACGGAGGTAGTTTGACTGGGGGAGATATTGTAAATGATGGAACTATAACTGTTGGGGCAGGAGGAACGCTTTCAATGATTTCAAATCAAATTACAGGAACAGGAACAGTGATTATTAATGGAACTTTGGAAACTAGCAAAGCAACCGGATTATCCGGCACAGCTAGCACAACTGTAAGTAATACTATTAGTAGTTTATTGTTGGGTTCTGCCTCTACCATTGATTATACATCAGCAGGTGCACAAACAATTACTGCAAATAATTATGCGAATATCAACAATAGTGGAAATGGCGATCGAATTTTGTCAAATACAGGAGTAATTGGAATTTCTTCAGTTTTCAGTCCAGGTTCGGGTGACTATACAGTAACTGGAAGCACAGTTGAATTTAATGGTTCAGCTCCACAAACTATTCCTGCATTAGCTCCTTCTTCAGAATACAATAATTTAGAGATTAATAATACTGCCGGAGTTAGCATGGTTGCTGATTTAAACTTAATAGATGCGCTTACTTTAACAGATGGAGCCTTTACCACAACAGGTTTTAATTTTACGTTATTATCGAGCGCAACACAAACCGCCCGAATTGCTCCAATTACAGGAGGAATTATTGTTGGTGATGTAACGATGCAACGATTTGTACCCGGAGGAGCAGCAGGTTGGGCAACTATTGGTATGCCTGTAGGAGGAAGAACTTTGGCTGACTGGGATGATGATATTATTACTTCAGGATTTAATGGCTCATCTACTGGCGCAGGGACGTTTGTAAATATTTATACCTACGATGAAACGGTTGCAGGTAATGCAGATGACGTAGCGGCTTATATCCCGGCAAACGATATTACCAATAGCGTGGACCCTAAAGATGGATACTACGTATTTATTGCAGATAATGCTACTACCGTAGCTGACAAACTGCTGGATGTTACCGGACCACCATTAACAGGTACACAAAATATGAATATTAACTATACTAACAACACCAATGTTGATGAGGACGGTTGGAATTTAATTAATAATCCATATTGTTCTGACATTGACTGGACTTCTGGTGCTTGGACCAAAACAAATATGGATGATGCCATTTATATTTACGATGCTGACAACAATCAATATGTTGGATATGTTTCAGGAGTAAGTTTTAATGGAGGGAATGAAATTGTTGCATCCTCTCAAGCCTTTTTGGTGCATGCTAATGCTTCTGGTGCTGCATTGGTTGCAGACGAATCGGTGAAAACTACCAGCAGTACAGATTTTTACAAAACACCAGTGAATACAGCTGTTGCAGGGTTGATGCGTTTGCAATTAGATGGAATAAATGGAACCTACCACGATGAAACGATATTTAGGACAGAGAGCGGGGCTAGTTTAAATTTTGATTCACACTTTGATGCCTATAAACTTTATAGTTTTGATGCAGCAGCTCCGAATATAAGCAGCATGCTAAATGGTGTACAATACGTTGTTAATTCGGTAAATGATTTATCTAGTAATTTGGATTTACCTGTTAAAGTAAATGTTAATACAGCGGGTACTTATACGATAAATTTTGTTGGTTTAGATTATTTCAGATCAATGGTGAATTGCTTTACGTTTGAAGACAAATTAACCAATACAACCATTGATTTAGGTGTTGATAGTGCTTATACTTTTGTTTCAGGAATTGATACAGTAGCAAGTTACAGCAGATTTATAATTCATTTTGGTGTAGAAGCCATTGTTCCTGCAATTAGTCCAAGTGCTACCACAGTTAGTTTCCCTGGTAGTACTGCTGTTACTTTTACCAATACTACTACCGGTGCTTCAAGTTATCTATGGAATTTTGGGGATGGATCGGTTATAGACAGTAGCACAAGTCCTGTTCACACTTTCGCAACTACTGGAGTTTACACAGTTAGTTTAACTGCCATAAATGAAGCAGGTTGTTCACAAACCAGTACTGTACAGATTACTGTTGACGATGTTACAGCTGTTGGGTCGCAAGCATTGATTAATGATGCAGTATCTATTGTGAAGGATGCACATGGTGTGAACCTTAATTATAGCTTCAGAAAATCTACCAAACTCACAATTAACCTATATTCAGCTTTAGGCGAAAAGGTAATGGAAACTAAAGAAGTTACTTTACAAAATAGCGGAAACTACACCTTACAAAACGCAACTTTTGCAAAAGGAATATATACAGTTGAGCTATTTTACAACAACAAGCAGCAAACACGAAAAATTGAGTTTTAATTGATATTTCAAAGACTGAAGAGGGAAGAGTAGATTTTACTCTTCCCTTTTTTGATTTACTGAGGTTATACTTAAGGATTTAAATGAAGTTGAGTTTTTGTAGTTTAAATATTTTTTCTAAATTTGCCGTCCTTTTTGAAATAAGGAAGCGGTGGGGTATTTAAGTCAATTTAAGATTTCGTTTTCAGGATTAAGCCAGGGGCTGCACGAATACAATTACACAATTGACGATAAGTTCTTTGAAGAAGCACAGTTTAGCGGTTCAGATATTAAGAGAGCCAAGATTAATCTGAATATTGACTTAGTAAAGCAATCGGGTATGTTAACCCTTACCTTTAAGTTTGAAAGTCAAATTCAAGTTAGCTGCGATCGTTGTTTGAACGACAACTTTATCCCGGTAAACGGAGTGCAACGCTTGATAGTGAAATTTGCAGAGGAACGTGAATACGAACCCAAAGACGATGATGAGGTTTTGATTTTATCGCCATCAGAAACGGAATTAGACATTGCGCAATATGTTTATGAGTACATTAATTTGCTTATGCCCTATCAACGAATACCATGTGAAATTGTAAATGATTTCAGTTTATGCAATCAAGAAGTAATTGAAAAACTAACGCATTATCAGTCACAAGGAACACCTGCCAAAGAGGATATTGATCCGCGATGGGAGGCTTTAAAAAGTATAAGTAGTAAAAAGAAAAATAAATAGAGTATCCATAATTTTAAACTAAAGTAACATGCCACATCCCAAACACAAAATATCGAAATCGCGCAGAGATAAAAGAAGAACTCATGACAATGCTGTTCCGAGCACATTATTTGTAGATAAGTCTACCGGTGATGTATCATTGTATCATCGCGTAAATACCGAAACAGGTATGTATCGTGGAAAAAAGGTAATGAAAGGCAGTAAAGAAGCATAAGTTTCGAATGCCAAACATAAAATTAAAAGATGCTTTCGGGCATCTTTCATTTTTTAAAACGGTTTCAGATCTATGAAAATAGGTATTGATGCAATGGGTGGGGATTTTGCTCCTAAGGCAGTAATTTCAGGAGCTATTCTAGCACAACAGGAATTTAACTCTACTTCCATCCGAATTGTTTTGGTGGGAGATGAGAAAATAATACAACAAACCATTCAAGAAGAAGGCGGTAATTTGGGGCTATTTGACATTGTTCACGCTCCCGATGTTATTGGTATGGGCGAGCATCCAACCAAAGCGCTTTCACACAAACCACAATCAAGTATTGCAGTTGGTTTTTCACTTTTAAAGCAGGGCAAAATTGACTCCTTTGCAAGTGCAGGAAATACGGGTTCTATGCTGGTGGGAAGTATGTTTAGTGTGAAGTCAATTGCCGGAGTAATTCGCCCTTGTATTACTTCTGTTTTACCTAAGGAAGATGGAGGTGTTGGATTGATTTTGGATGTAGGTACAAATGCCGATTGTAAGCCTGATGTATTGTACCAGTTTGGAATGTTGGGAAGTATTTTAGCAAAAAGTGTTTACAAAATTGAAAACCCCAAAGTAGGTTTATTAAACATTGGTGAGGAAGCTGAAAAAGGAAATTTAGTAAGCCAAGCAGCTCATGCATTAATGAAAGATTCAACGCATTTTAATTTTATAGGAAATGTGGAAGGACGTGATTTATTTAGTAAATCGGTTGATGTAATTGTATGCGATGGATTTACCGGAAATGTGGTGTTAAAAGAAGCGGAAGCATTTTACACCCTCATCAAGCGAAGGGGAAGAAGCGATGAGTTTTTTGATCGGTTTAATTACGAAAATTATGGTGGAACCCCTATATTAGGTGTTAATTCAAATGTATTAATTGGTCATGGAATATCTAATTCAGTTGCAATTAAGAACATGCTGCTGCTAAGTAAGGATGTTATACTTGCCAAGTTACCCGAAAAGATTAAAGAAGCCTTTAATTAATGATGTAAGAGTAGGTTGAAACTACTTCTACTTTCAGGTAATTTCTTTTCATACTTGTATCCTAACAAACATTAATTCCAATAAAAAAATAGGGTTTGTTTACAGAAAAAATTTAATATTGTGATTCCTTTTTTGATAAAAACAATTAATTAGTGAAAAAAACACAAGCTGCAATAACTGCTGTTCATGGATATGTACCTGAATATCGGCTTACCAACAAAGAGTTGGAAGGCATGGTAGAAACAACAGAAGATTGGATATTAAGCCGAACAGGAATTGCTGAACGAAGAATTTTACGGGAACCCGGCAAAGCAACATCCGATATGTGCGTTGAAGCTGTAAATGGCTTACTGAAAAAGCGGGGCATAAAAGCAGACGAAATAGATTTATTGATATGTGCTACCGTTACTGCCGATTTAATATTTCCGGCAACGGCTCAAATAATTTGCGATAAAATAGGAGCAAAGAACGCTTGGGGCTATGATTTAAATGCTGCCTGTTCAGGTTTTTTGTATGGATTGGTTACTGGTTCAAAATTTATTGAAACAGGCACTTATAAGAAAGTAGTTATTATTGGTGCAGATAAAATGTCGAGCATTATTGACTACAAAGACAGAGCTACTTGTATTATTTTTGGAGATGGCGCGGGTGCTGTTCTTTTAGAGCCAAACGAAGAAGGAAATGGCATTTTTGATTCCATCTTGCGTGCAGATGGAGCAGGACGTGAGTTTTTACATCAAAAGGCTGGCGGATCTTTAAAGCCTCCAACTTATGAAACTATTGATGCACGTGAGCATTATGTATATCAGGAAGGCAAAACTGTTTTTAAATTCGCAGTTACTAATATGGCCGGAGTTTCTGCAGAAATAATGGAGCGAAACAATTTAAAACCTAGCGATATAGCTTGGTTGGTTCCGCATCAAGCAAACCGACGAATAATAGATGCCACAGCAGAACGAATGGGTGTAGGCAGTGAGAAGGTAATGATGAATATTGAAAAATACGGAAACACTACTGCCGGTACTTTACCCTTGTGCCTTTGGGAATATGAAAGTCGATTAAAAAAGGGCGATAATTTAATATTAGCTGCTTTTGGAGGTGGATTTACATGGGGAGCAGTATACTTAAAATGGGCTTATTAACACTTTAGTTTAATTTGGAAACCACAATATTTTGAAGTATCATTGAATAAACAAAACTTAACACATGGAACTAAAAGAAATACAAGACCTTATTAAATTTGTTGCAAAGAGCGGTGTAAGTGAGGTGGAATTAGAAAGCAAAGGATTTAAAATTGTAATTAAAACTGGGAACGGAAATGATGCATACCGCGGAGAAACAACCGTAATTCATGCAGCAGCCCCAGTTGCGGCACCTATTGCAATGCCAATTGCTGCAGCTCCCGTTGTTGCAGCATCTCCTTCAACACCGGCACCAGCTGCCTCAAATGAATCTAAGTACATTACTATAAAATCTCCGATGATTGGAACATTTTACCGTTCTGCCGGTCCTGGAAAACCTGTATTTGTTAATGTTGGAGATGAAATAAAACCTGGTAAAACAACCTGTATAATTGAAGCAATGAAGTTATTTAACGAAATTGAGTCAGAAGTTTCAGGTAAAATAGTGAAAGTGTTGGTTGAAGACTTCTCTCCGGTTGAATACGACCAGCCGTTATTTTTGGTTGACCCTTCTTGATATCCGATTCGAAACAAGTGATTACACCATGACTCATTACTGAGCCATAGGCTAATTCTTATACAAAGAAGCTATGTTTAATAAAATACTAATTGCCAATAGAGGAGAAATTGCTTTACGTGTAATACGTACCTGCAAAGAAATGGGTATAAAAACAGTTGCAGTATACTCTACGGCCGATAAAGACAGTTTACATGTACGATTTGCTGATGAAGCAGTGTGTATTGGACCTCCTGCCAGTAAAGATTCGTATTTGAATATACCGAACATTATTTCAGCTGCTGAAATAACCAATGCCGATGCCATTCATCCCGGGTATGGTTTTTTAAGTGAAAACGCAAAATTCTCGCGCATATGTGGCGAGCATAACATCAAGTTTATTGGTGCTTCACCCGCCATGATTGATGGTATGGGTGATAAGTCATCAGCAAAGGATACTATGAAGAAAGCCGGTGTTCCAACCATACCGGGTTCTGAAGGTTTACTATCCGACATTGATGAAGCAAAGCAAATTGCCAAAAAAATAAAATATCCTGTTATACTCAAAGCAACAGCAGGTGGTGGTGGACGAGGAATGCGTATAGTATGGAAGGAAGAGGACTTACAATCGCTGTGGGACAGTGCTCGCCAGGAAGCAGGAGCCGCTTTCGGGAATGATGGAATGTATATGGAAAAATACATTGAAGAACCACGCCATATTGAAATTCAGATTGTTGGTGATCAATATGGAAAGGCCTGCCATTTATCAGAGCGCGATTGTTCTATTCAGCGCAGACATCAAAAGTTGGCTGAAGAAACTCCTTCACCCTTTATGACAGATGATTTACGTGATAAAATGGGGGCTGCTGCAATTAAAGCAGCTTTAGCAGTGAATTATGAAGGTGTAGGTACGGTTGAATTTTTGGTGGATAAACACCGTAATTTCTACTTCATGGAAATGAATACCCGTATTCAAGTAGAACATCCGATTACGGAAGAAGTTATTAATTACGATTTGATACGTGAGCAAATATTAGTGGCAGCAGGAACTCCTATTTCAGGAAAAAATTATTTTCCTCAATTGCATGCCATTGAATGTCGCATCAATGCTGAAGATCCGTTTAATAATTTCAGACCATCACCAGGTAAAATTACCAATTTGCATACTCCGGGTGGCCATGGTATTCGAGTAGATACGCATGTTTATGCAGGTTATACTATACCGCCAAATTACGACAGTATGATTGCGAAGCTTATTACCATTGCTCAAACACGAGAAGAAGCAATTGCAAAGATGATTCGTGCTTTAAGCGAGTTTGTTATTGAAGGAGTTAAAACAACTATACCCTTTCATTTACGACTAATGCGCGACGAGCAATTTATTAAAGGCGATTACACCACAAAATTTTTAGAAACATTTGATTTAACAGAATAGTTTATTCGATTTAGTTAAAAAGCCATTTAGCCATCATAGGTTAAGTGGCTTTTTGCATTCATTTATTGTGATCGAATTGTAGGCCTCTTTACCCAAGTTCTTGAAAAACTTTCAGTATTTTTATAGCAATAAATCGAACAACTACTTACAAAGCAATGAAGAAACCTTATAAAGCGATAACCTTTATTGGAAAAAGAATAATTTCAATCGCATTGCTACTGTTGTTTCTTACTGCCGATGCTCAGGAAAATTGCGGGTTTAATGCGCATCAAACTTATTTAAGTTCAAAAGGGGTAGTTCAAAAAAATGAAATTCCCGATAATAGCAAACTACAGTATCATCCTAATTATGAACCAGCCAACGGATTACAACAATCTGGAGAAAAGGCAAACCAGGTGTATACTGTTTCGGTAGTTGTACATGTTTTGCATAATGGTGAAGCAGTTGGGACCGGAACCAACATAAGTGATGCTCAAATACAGGCAGCAGTTGCAAACTTATCAGCAAATTTTAGAGGAGTAAACGGCATTGGAACTGACACAGAAATAGAATTTTGTTTAGCCAGCCGCGATCCCAATGGATGTCCAAGTAACGGTATTGTTCGGGTAAACGCATCCGGTGTTCCAAATTATACACTTAAGGGAATTTCACAAAACAATAGTTGTGGTGCAGCTGATGAATATGTTGTAAAAAATTTGAGTAGTTGGTCGACTTATTACTATTACAACATTTGGGTCGTAAATTTAATTGAATGTTCCTCTTCCTTCACCCAAGCTTACGCTACACCGCCAACAGGAGATCCTTATGATGGTTGTGTTATACTGGCATCAGCTATGAACGGAAGTACAAGCACTTTAACACACGAAGTAGGTCATGGATTTAATTTGCTGCATACTTATGAAGGCGATTTTGGAGGAGTTGTTTGTCCGGCCGATGTATCTTGTTCGATAGATGGAGATAGAATTTGCGATACACCGCCACACAAACAAACTGATTGTGGAACAATTAATACTTGCACAACAAGTGGAATCTGGGACAATTCAAGGTTTAATTTTATGAGTTCATGTTCTCAGCGAGATCGTTTTACACCAGACCAAAAAACGGCCATGCGCAATACTTTTTTATCGTTTCCACGTCAGTTATTGCTTTTTTCAAACGGTTGTGTTCCAAGTATTTTTGGGTCCATAATAAGCCAAAGCAATGTTTCGTGTTATGGAATTTGTGATGGTTCAATTAGTGTTAGTCCAGGATGTAATTCTACCTATACTTATTCCTGGAATAATGGAAATACAAGTAATTCAATAAACAATGTTTGTGCAGGAAATTACTCTGTAACCATTAGCGATGCGTCAAATTATAGTGTTAACATTCCATTTACCGTTACAGAACCAAGTCAAATTACAGTTGTTCCTGCTACAACAGGCACTTCTTGCAATGGAGCCAGCGACGGTTCAATAAGTTTAAATGTAAGTGGAGGTGTCCCATTTACCTGTGGAGCAAATTATAGTATTACCCTTGGAAATGGAACTGTTATTCCTACAAGTACACAATACCCTGCACCATTTGGGAATTCAAAAAAATCGGCTAAACATCAAGTGTTTTTTCATCAAAGTGAAATGCAGGCTCTAGGATTTAATTCGGGTAAAATTAGTTCAGTAGCATTAAATGTTGCCTCTATTAATGGGACAAGTACTTATCGAAATTTTCAAGTTCAAATAAAAGCTATTCCCAACGTAGGTTCACTAACTGTTTTACAGTCTGGTTTACAAACGGTGTTCGGACCCCAAGATATTTCTATTAGCCCAGGGTGGAATACATTTTTCTTTTCTAGTCCTTTTCAATGGAACGGTACAACCAGTTTAATTGTTCAGTTTTGCTTTGCAGATACAGTAAGTACATTTAACTCGTCCATTTATTGCACAACTATGCCGTTTAAATCGACTGTTTATCTTGCAAAAGATAGTAGCAGCATATGTTCATGGGTGCCGGGTCCAAGTATTTCTGCTTCTACCTTTACACGTCCAAATATTCGTTTTGGCGTTTGTAATGATTCTTTGAATTATGCTTATTTGTGGAGCACCGGTTCACATGATAATTCAATAAATGGATTAAGTTCCGGTAATTACTCAGTTTCAGTTTTCGATGCAAATGGCTGCATAGGTACAGCCTTTGATTCTGTTGGACAAGCGAATCCTGTTATAGATGCAGGCACTGACGTTTTAATAGTACTCGGCGATTCTACAGTAATTGGAGGTAGTCCAACTGCTTCCGGATTCCCACCATTTTCTTACAGCTGGTTTCCATCAACAGGGCTCAATTCGACAACAATTTCTAATCCAACAGCTCAGCCAATTTCAAATACCACATATGTAGTTACAGTAACTGATGTAAATGGATGTTACAAGAGTGACTCGGTGGTAGTTTCTGTAAATACCAGCATTGGTATACAGTCTATAAATTTATCTGCTGATTTAAGTATGAAAATAGATGCTGTTAATGAGCAATTACTTTTCCAAGCTAGTATTATACCATCAGGGTCTTATCAACTGCAACTAAGCAACAGTATTGGAAGGATAGTAAAAGAACAAAGTATCCTTATTAATGACCGTCAATTAAATTATCGAATGGATACCCGACAATTATCGAATGGATATTATTTGATTAAACTATTTGGCGTAAACGGAGCTACAATTTTTCGATATATCAAATCGTAACTCCGTTTTCCTTTATCGTTTACTTGCGGATAATAATTTTTTGCAGACTGGTTTTATCAGTAGTTTTAACTTCGCAAAAATACACACCAGAAGTAAGATCAGAAGTCGAAATAGTTATCTTAACTACTCCAACATTTTGAGTTCCATAATCGAATGATTTTACTGTTTGCCCTAACGTGTTTTTAAGTTGTATGCTTAAAGTTTGAGCTTGCTCATTCTTAAATTCGATTCGAATATTTTCGCTAGCAGGATTTGGATAAATGCTAAAATTAGATTGTGTGCTAGCGACAGTTTTATTAATTGCAAGTGGATACAATGAATCGTATTGAACTTGTGCATTCGCTGCTGACAATTGCAGATCTATAAGACTATCACCGGCTAACAATGCAAAAGCAACAACAACACTGTCGTTGGGATTAATAACAAAAGGACCGCTACTCACAACATCACAAATATCGGCACCAGCTCCGGCCACACCTGCATTTGCACGATTGGTACTAAGAGTAGTGTATTTTTCAGCTTCTGAATAACCTCCATTATTTAAATCAACGCCGCCACTTCCGCCAGTAACATTATCAATTGCGTAATGCACGGCAGGGGCTGTATTGCTCAGTAATTTTATACCGGCGTACAGACCATTAGCACCACTGTAATAAGCGTAACCCATTTTATTTGCAGCATCAAAAGCTGCACGATTGCTAGCGAAGGTTGAATCATCTATATCCCAGTCGGCAAAAATTCCGGCATAAAGTGAATTAAAAGTTGTTACCGATTTATTGGTAATAGTATATTCAACAATAACATACTTTGTATGTCCCGGAGTATTCCATGCAAATGCCTTGTGTTTAACATTTAAACCAATAGGAGAAGTTGCAGGATTATCGGTAAAGAAACCATGTAAATCAAAGTCGGAAAATACAGTTGGAATTTGGCGACTTACAGCTTGGCTGCTTCCGAAATCTTCATCGGCAATACCAGCAGTTGTACCACGCACCATATCTGAAACAGCAGCCGAATTATTGCCAATCATCAAACCCGCTTCATACAATAATTGACGGCTATTTTTATACTTAAAACCTAACCCATCCAATTGCCCATCGGTATTAAAACCTATGCGACCTTTACTGGTTATTGAAGTTGAAATATCGTTCACGGTAACGTTGATGTAATCAACATTAATAACCACATCAAAGTAATAGTTAAAAGTATATGTACCATCTGTAAAATTAAGCTTAAAAGTTACTACTGAATTTGCAGGTGCACTAGGATTAACAATTACCAGAAAGGGATTAAAATTGTTGTTGATTTGTTGCAAGGTAGTCATTGGCCCAATGGGCATGCTAGGATTAATAATGGATACATATGTTGAAGTTGAACTAAGATTTAGTGTGAGGTTAGTTAATGGCGCCAAAAAGTTTACAAAATCGCCTGTAATTTGCAGAGTATCGTTACCCACAAATACTTCGTCGTTTGCATCTGTAATATGACGGGCAGTCATGGTAACTGATTTTGCGCTAGCATTCGTAGTTCCCTGAAATAAATTGATTCTACCCTTTCCTAACTTACCGGCATAAAATCCAGAAACAGATACATTAATAGCATCGCAAGTCGATTTTAGCTGTTCACCAATTTGGAGTCCGGTATAATTTGGAAACATACATTTAATAAGCGCAGCGCCACCAGCAGCAACCGGAGAAGCCATTGAAGTTCCGCTGTTATTAACATAGGTGCCACCAGAATAAGTTGATTTTACATTGCTTCCTGGAGCACATACATCAACGCTGTTTCCATAATTTGAAAAGGAAGATTTGTTATCGGTAGAGGTAGTTGAAGCAACACTAAAAGCATAATTGTAAGCCGAAGGAAAATGATCGGTTGAAACATTGTCATTTCCAGCAGCGCAAACTACCAATGCATTTTTATTGATGGTTGCATAATCGATTACACTTTGACCAAAAGAACCTCCGCCTGATCCGCCCCAAGAGCAATTAATAATGCTGCATCCATGATCTGCTGCATATACGATTCCTTCATACGCAGCAACTAGATCACCATTTGCATTCGCAATTTTTACCGGTAAAAACTTGCAGTTAAAACCAACACCTGCAACTCCGGTAAGATTGTCGGTTGATGCAGCAGCAAGCCCGCAAACGTGCACACCATGCGGATCACCTTGCCAGTTAGGATTGTTGTCGTTCATTCCTACATCCCATCCATTGAAATTGTCAATTAAACTATCGCCGTCATTGTCTATACCATCAATTGGATCGTTGTAATTGTATTTAATATTTCCTGATAAATCGGGATGAGTAAGCTCAGTTCCACTATCGGTAATTCCAATAACCACATTGGTATCGCCTTTAGTAATATCCCAAGCAGTATAGGCTTTAATTTTATTTAAGTGATATTGGCCTGTTGTAGTAGCCATTGGATCGTTGGGTTGATAAGAAATCACCGGAATATAATGTGGTTCTGCAAAATCGAAGAAACCTGTTTTAAGTAATTTGTTGGCAACAGCTTCAACTGATAAATTTGCTGTGTAATTGAACTCATACATCAGAGATAAATCAGCATATGTTAATCCTTGTGCATTTTTTGGTTGGTCAGGGGCTTTATGATTGGGAAAAATTTTATGCAGATTAACCGCACCTATCGAATTTAATACTGCAGTGATAGCAGAAATTTGCACAGTATTTTTAGTGCAACTAGTGCGGTAGGCTGGTTTAATTTTAAATACAATTGTTGCAGGTTTATAATCTTTATCACTTACCAGTGGAGATAATTTAAACACACGTGAATTAGAAATATACTGAGGAGTTTTAAACTGTGCAATGGAACTTAGATAAAGGAATGTAAGACTTGCGAACAGGGTTAGTTTTTTCATTGGGGTCAGGTTATTTTTGAAAATTGATTAAAGGTTTAAAAATAGCGATTATTTATATAACCCATTTCAGCAGCAATAGATTTTGTTTTGTGATCTTGAATTTTTTCTTGTTTCAAAAATCCTGTTACTTTTATAGCATAAATCTCAAAAAATGAAGCAAACAATTTTTCTTATTCTGCTGGCCATACTTATCGGAGTTGAGGTAAAGGCACAAACAGACAGTATCGTAAGGGCTAAAATTCTGGATGATGGGGCTCAGGATGCCGAAAAATTCTACAACAAAGGAATAGCCGATTTTTCAGCAAAAAATTATACCTCAGCGCTCGAAAATTTTAATGAAGCTATCAAGTTAAAAGCAACCTTTGAGCGCGCATTTTACAATAGAGGAACTACCAAAATAGAGTTGAATGATTTTGCTGGTGCTATGCTTGATTTTAACACAGCTATTTCTCTAGCTGCTACTGCTGAAAGCTTCTTTGGCAGAGCCATGGTGTATATGCACGATAAAAATACAGGCAGTGCATTGGAAGATTTTTCAAAAGCCATTGAATTAAAACAAGATTATGCGCAAGCTTATTATTATCGTGGAGCATTAAAGTTTGAAACAAAAGATTACAAAGCTGCAGAAGCTGATTATTCATTGGCAATACAGTATAAACCGGGTTATGCTTATGCATACAACGACCGCGGAAGTGCCCGACGAATGCTCGGCAATTTTGACGGTGCAATCAGTGATTATACACAAGCTCTGACTGTGTCCTCAGACATGGCATTTACGTATAACAATAGAGCAAGTGCCAAACGAAAAAAGGGTGATTCTGCCGGAGCAATTGTAGATTACACAGAGGCGCTAAAATTAAAACCGAATTATGCCGAAGCGTATAATAATCGAGGAAGTGCTCGTTTTGATGCAGCCGATTATGAAGGCGCTATTGTGGATTTCACAAAGGCAATTGAACAAAACTCAGGCTATGCATATGCTTACAATAACCGAGCGGCTGCAAAGTATAAACTTAAAGATTATAAAGGGAGTGCAGAAGATTGCAGCAAGGCAATACAATACAATGCCGAATATGGTTATGCTTATTTAAACAGGGGAATCGCACGCGAAATGATGCGCGATGAAAAAGGAGCATGTGCCGATTGGAAAAAGGCAATTGAACTGGGTGTGGATGCGGCCGGAAACTATTCGGGTGATTGTAAATAAATCATAATGAAGTTGTAATAACGAGCTAAGATGAAAACAAAACTAATACTGATTTTACTTTTTATTTCAAGTTTTGCAAATGCGCAAAGCGTTGATTTTGTAAAGAGTAATTTCCCAAATGATCGTGAAGGATTAAATACTGCAATTGACAACTTTGAAAAAGGTGACGAATTATTTGGTCAAGGAACAGCTTATTATAAATCGGCTTTAGAACCTTATTTATTGGCCAATAAATTTAACCCTAACAATTCATTTTTAAATTTTAAAATCGGAAAATGTTACTTGTATTCAAATACCAAGCAAAAGGCCATTCAGTATTTAGAAAAAGCGAGTCAATTAAATGCTGGTATTGATGCAGAGTTACCGTATTTTTTAGGATGGGCCTATCATTTGGATATGCAATGGGATAAGGCAATTGAGCAATTAAATAAGTTTACAAAGTTAAGTGGAAGTAGTGCATCTTTTTTAGAAATGCAGGCAGATGCAAAGCAACAAATAACCGAATGTGAAAACGGTAAGGAATTGCAACAACATCCTGTTCGTGTATTTATCGATAATGCCGGTGCTGAAGTAAACTCAAAGTATTCAGATTATGGCCCTGTGATTTCGGCCGATGAATCGGTTTTGTTTTTCACCTCGCGTCGCGAGGGAACAACAGGAGGAGCAATCGATCCTGCTCTTAACGAATACATGGAAGACATATACATGAGCCTAAAGCAGAATGGAGTTTGGACCAAGGCTGTAAATTTAGGTGCACCTTTAAATACTGAGGAGCATGATGCGAACTCGGGAATTAGCGCCGATGGGCAAAAATTATTGATATACTCTGCTAGTGGGCATGGCGATTTGTATGAATCAACGTTGACGGGTGACAAATGGGGGGTAGCGCAATCGTTGGGCAAAAGCATCAACAGTAATGGGCATGAATCTTCAGCTTGTTATTCATCCGATGGAAAATCAATTTATTTTGTTTCCGACAATCCGGAAACTACGCTTGGCGACCGCGATATTTTTGTTTCTACAAAAGATGAAAAAGGGAAATGGGCGAAGGCTGTAAATTTGGGAAGTACTATTAATACTCCATATGGAGAAGAAGGAGTGTATTTGCATCCCGATGGTAAAACCATGTATTTTAGTTCAGAAGGACATAAGACGATGGGCGGCTACGATATTTTTAAGTCGGTGTATGAAAATGGCAAGTGGAGTGAACCTGAAAATTTGGGCTTTCCTGTGAATACGCCCGACAACGATGTGTTCTTTGTAATTTCAGCTAGTGGTAAACACGGGTATTATAGCTCCTACAGCGATAAAGGATACGGAGAAAAGGATATTTTATTGATTACTTTTTTAGGTCCTGAAAAGCCCATGGTGCTCAATAATGAAGATAATTTATTGGCGAGTATCACAGCTCCGGTTAAGGAAACCGTACTTGCTCCAACATTGGTAATTAAGGAGGCACAACTTACCATAATGAAAGGTATCGTGAGTGATGCAATCACAAAAAAACCACTGGATGCTACCATTGAAATTATCGACAACAAACAAAACATTTCAATTGCCACTTTTACTTCCAACAGTAGCTCCGGTAAATATTTAGTTTCATTACCTGCGGGCAAAAATTATGGAATTGCTGTTAAGAAAGACGGGTATTTATTTCAGTCTGAAAATTTTGATATTCCTGCTTCTGCAGCATTTCAAGAGGTAGTAAAAGACATTGCTTTGAAAAGTGTGGATGTTGGAAGTACCATCGTATTAAAAAATATTTTCTTTGATTTAGGAAAGGCAACTCTCCGTTCTGAATCGACCAATGAATTAGAGCGATTGGGCAAATTACTGTACGATAATCCAACCTTAAAAATTGAAATAAGTGGACACACCGATAATAAAGGAAGCGCAGAACTCAATAAAAAACTTAGCGATGAAAGAGCAAAGGCCGTTGTTGATTATTTAATTAGCAAAGGAATTACTGGTGATCGATTAACCTATGTGGGTTATGGAAAAGATCAGCCTTTAGCAAGCAACGATACTGAAGAAGGACGCCAACAAAATAGGAGAACGGAGTTTAAAATTATTGGGAAATAGTGAAATTATTTTTCTATCAACAATTTTCTATTTTCAATACCCAAGCTAGTTGTGATTTGTAAAAAATAAATTCCCGAGGCAAAGTCTTTGCAATTCACATTTTCATACTTTTTATTTGTATAAAGGGTATATATTTTTTCACCCAGAAAATTATAAATATCAATTTCTATTATAGTGGAAATGCTTGAAATTGAGAATTCATTCTTAGCCGGATTTGGAAAAATTGCGATAGAAGTATTTCTTACATTTTCTTTTATTCCTAAGCCAGTTATTAAGTAACAGGAAGAAGTATCAGTACACAAATTCTGGGTAACAATAACTGCGAAGGCACCATTTGCTGTTGCTGTGTAACTATTGAATGTTGCTCCTGCAATGGCTAAATTCCCATTGTTGCAATCTATCCACTGATAACTGCCGGAAGTAGCATTTGCGTTAAGTATATTGCTATTTAGAATAACAGCAGTATCTGCGTGAAATATGGTGAGGTTTAAATTAAAAACACTCGCACAACCAAATGCATTCATAAAAGGCAAATGATAAAGTCCACTTTGTGTAAAAGTTGTTCCGTTGGTAAAATAACTATGGCATGCACTCGTGGTTGAGTTGAGAATCGTCCCTTGATTTATGGTTAAATTGAGTGTGAGTAAACTATCACACCCAGCAGCATTGGTAAAGGTTTGTGCATACACGCCACTTGAAACATATTTTTGTCCGTTAATAATTATACTGTCGCAGGCAGTTTGTGAAAGGATGTTGGAAGTAGAGTTGAGCGTTAAATTCAAGGTGAGTATACTGTCGCAACCTGAAGTGGTAGTTAGGGTTTGAGTATAAACTCCGCTTGAATTGTAGGTTATTCCGTTTAAAGTAAATTCAGAACAGGTGATTTCACTTAAGGTACTATCACTACTATTATTGATAGTAAGAATTAAAGTGAGTACACTGTCACAACCAAAAGCATTGGTAAGTGTTTGTAAATAAGTTCCGCTTGAAATATATTTTTGTCCATTTACCACAATGCTGTCGCATGCTGTTTGTGTAAGCGTTGAATCTTTGCTGTTTATAATGGTTAGATTTAAATTAAGTACACTGTCGCAGCCTGCGCTATTGGTCAACACCTGAGTATATACGCCACTTTGCGTATACTTTTGTGCATTAACAATAATGCTGTCGCAGCCGGTTTGAATTAGGCTGCTTTCGTTATCATTGATGCTGAGCTGAGTGGTAATAATGCTGTCGCAACCGGCAAGGTTGGGAATTGTATCCAAGTATGTTCCCGAAGCCGACCAGATGAAATTACCGCTGGGTGAAATATAATACTGACAGGTAGCAACAGTTTGAGATGAGCTTGAGCTGTTATTTATGGTGAGGTCAAATGTAATAATACTGTCGCATGCCGCTGCATTTGGTATGGTATCCATGTATACTCCTGAACTTGTCCAATTGTAAATTCCGCTTGGGGAAATGTAATTGTTGCAGGCTGTAATTGTTTGGGTTGAACTGGAGCTAAGTGTATTGATGGTGAGATTTATAGTGATAACGCTATCGCATCCTGCAGCATTTGGAATTGTATCGGTGTATGTTCCGGAACTTGTCCAGTTGTAAATTCCACTTGGAGAAATGAAATTGTTGCAGGCTGTAATTGTTTGGGATGAACTGGAGCTAAGTGTATTGATGGTAAGATTGATGGAGATAACGCTGTCGCACCCTGCCGCATTTGGTATTGTATCCATGTATGTTCCTGAACTTGTCCAGTTGTAAATTCCACTTGGGGAAATGAAATTGTTACAGGCAATAATATTCTTAGTAGAATATGTATGGCAAGAGAGTTTAGCAATAAAAAAATCGCAGGTGATATTTGCGTAGCTGTTAACAATAAGTGTGTTATCAAAGGAAATATGATCGCTATAAAAACTTCCGGCCACAAAAATTTCTCCTTTTCTATCTAGAAAGATACTTTTGCAAAAATCGCTATGGCTCCCGCTTGTTTTTTTTTTCCACCAGGAAAGTTGGAAAGTTGAATCATAATTTAAAATGCAGAAATCGTCAGTAATATTATATGGACTAGTATTAACGATATAGGAGTTCCCAAGTGTAAAAGATGAGCTCCTAAAATTAACAGCTACCAATAAACCGCCATTGTTGTTAAAAAGAATATTGGATCCCCCATCATCAGCCAGGCCACCTAAAGCCGCAGCCCATGTTTTATTTCCTGTTGAGTCAAATTGCAAAATATACGTGTCTCCTGACCCATTACAGGTGAATTTTCGAGATCCAAGAATAAGCGTATCACTTCTAAAACCCCCTGTTACACCAATATTTCCTGAATAATCAATTGCCATATCGCTAACAAACTCATCAAGTTTTCCTCCAAAGGAAAAAGCATTTAATGAATTACCAAGAGAATCAAGTTTGAAAACGAAAGCATCCATTTTAAATAAACTGGAATTTTGTAAAGTATCTCCTCCCCATGTAATAGTTGAACTTGAAAATTGTCCACAGACATAAACATTCCCCTTTCTATCTGTTTTAACTTTACTTGTCTCTTCATCTAATGATTGTCCTAATGTTTTAACCCAAAGAATTGCCCCATTTGAATTATACTTAGCAATGTAAATATCCTTTCCACCTGAGTTCAAGTACGTTGTTGATTCAAATGAAATTGAATTCTTGTAATAACCTGTTACATATATATTTCCGGTAGAATCGACAGTAACACTATTTCCGCAATTGTCAATGCCTCCTGTTGGTGATTTTGCCCACATCAAATGTCCTGAAGAATTGTACTTCAAAAGAAACATAGATTTATTGGAAATAGTGTTGAGCGTAATTGAATCGAAAGTACAGGTTAGTCCACTAAAAAATCCAGTAACATATAAATTCCCAGCTCTATCGGTTACCATATCAAGCCCGTTATCAACCGTATTTCCTCCACCTGCTTTAGCCCAAAGGGTATTTCCAGTGGAATCAAACTTTACAATAAATATATCGGTACCACCTGAAAAGGCGCCCACCTTGTTTACTACAATATTTCCAAGGGTAATAGTCTGACCACTAAAATTCCCGGAAGCATAGTAGTTCCCATACGCATCTTTAGTAGCACAATGTTGCTCGTCCTGTTCGTGTCCTCCAAATGATTTCGCCCACTCCCAGCCAGGAGGCTGTGCAGTTAAATCCTTCAGAATCAAACAAAATACAAGAATAATAAAATAGCGTTTTGTTTTCATGGTAATAGGATTAAGATTATTTATTAGAACACTCAAAATTAGGAATTTATGCCAGCAGTAGTGAGAATTTAAAATTCATAAAGTCATTCGCAAAAATTCGATATCCGTAACCTATATTTGCAAAAATTAAAAATCCAATGAGCACAGAGTTAAGCGAACAGGAAGTAGTGAGACGCAACAGTCTCAATGAAATTATCAAACTCGGTATAAATCCCTATCCGGCTGATTTATTCGAGGTAAATTCAAATGCAAAGGATATCTCAGACAACTACGAACGCGATAAAATTTCTTATAAAAATATTAGCATAGCCGGAAGAATTATGACCCGTAGAATTATGGGAAATGCAGCTTTTGCTGAAATTCAGGATGCTACCGGACGAATTCAAATTTATGTGCGCCGCGATGATATTTGCGAAGGAGAAGATAAAACAATGTACAACACTGTTTTTAAAAAATTACTTGATATAGGTGATATTATTGGCGTGCAAGGGTATGTATTTACTACACAAACAGGGGAAACTACTTTGCACGTTACCAATTTAAAACTACTTTGTAAATCTTTAAAACCATTACCTGTTGTTAAAACAGACGATGAAGGAAATGTGTTTGATGCATTTACCGATCCTGAGCAACGATACAGAATGCGTTACCTCGATTTGATTGTGAATCCACAGGTAAAGGATACTTTTAGGAAGCGCACTCAGCTTACTAATTCAATGCGAAGTTTTTTAAATAACAAAGGTTATCTGGAAGTAGAAACTCCCATTTTACAACCCATTCACGGTGGTGCTGCAGCTCGACCATTTCATACTCATCACAACACATTAGATATGAAATTGTACTTGCGTATTGCGAATGAGTTGTATTTAAAAAAATTAATTGTAGGTGGCTTTGACGGAGTGTATGAGTTTGCAAAAGATTTTAGAAATGAAGGTATGAGCCGATTTCACAATCCGGAGTTTACACAAATGGAATTGTATGTTGCTTACAAAGATTATAATTGGATGATGAATTTGGTGGAAGAAATGGTTGAGAAGATTGCGCTGGATATTCATGGAACTACCGAAGTACAAGTGGGCGACAACACCATTAATTTTCACCGTCCTTGGAAACGATACACGATGTATGAAGCCATCAAGGAATTTACGGGCATTGATATTTCTGATATGGATGAAGAACAAATGTCAAAGGCTGCTGTAAGTATCGGAATTCATGTTGATAAAAGCATGGGGCGTGGAAAAATTATAGATGAAATCTTTGGCGAAAAATGTGAGGCACTATTAATACAACCAACGTTTATTACCGATTATCCTCAGGAAATGTCGCCACTTGCCAAAAAGCACCGTAGCATGCCAGGATTGGTTGAGCGTTTTGAAGCAATTTGCAATGGAAAGGAAATTTGTAACGCTTATTCAGAGTTGAACGACCCTATTGATCAGCGAGCTCGTTTTGAAGAGCAATTGGAATTGGCAAAACGCGGTGATGAAGAAGCCATGCAATTGGATGAAGATTTTTTACGTGCCATTGATTATGGAATGCCGCCTACATCCGGACTAGGAATAGGTATCGACCGATTGGCAATGATTATGACCAATTCCAATTCAATACAAGATGTATTGTTTTTTCCTCAAATGCGGCCTGAAGCAAAAGCTGCTAATTAATTGCTAGTTGAATTTGAAAGCACTACAAATCCCTTTTAATTATTTGTTTCCGCTTTCATTTTTGGTATTTATTGGATCGTTCTATGCCTTTAATCCAACCATAGAAACAGGCCTTGACCCGTCTTATGCTTTTGGTCTTAATTATATTTTTGCGCACGATATTCCTTTTGGAACCGAGGTAATTTATACCTATGGTCCTTTAGGTTTTTTATATTTTCCGCAAGCTATAGCGCATAATTTTTTAATAGGGGTTGTGGTAGTATCCTTGCTCCGTTTTTTATTTATTATTCTCTTTATTTATTTGGGAAAGCAAGTTAATTCAAGCTATTGGTTATTGCATGGCACACTTGCCTTTGTAGTAAGTAATTGGTTTTATCTCGACTTTATTTTCGTTGGAGCAGTAAGCATTTGTATGTTGCTACATCATTTCAATAACAAAAATTGGTTATTAATTCTCGGAGCAGTGTTATCTATAACGGCGTTGTTAGTTAAATCATCCTTCGGTTTGATGAGTCTTTCAATACTTGGTAGTTATGGCATATACACTTGGGTGAAAACCAAAAATCTTGATGATGTTTCGGTGTTACTTTTTTCGGCAGTACTTTTCTTTTTAGTGATTTGGCTGGCTTTATATGGAAATGTGAAAGGTATTTATGCCTATTTAGTGGGAACTTGGCAATTGAGTACCGGAAATTCGAGTGCAATGATTTTGGAAGTTTCAAATAATTGGTATTTGCTTTTTTGCTTTGCTGTTTGTTTTTTTTCGCTTCCATTTTTATTGCGGCAAAGGGCGATTTCACTATTGTATCTAATTTCCCTACTTGCTTTACTTGCAGCTTGGAAATATGCTTTTTCGAGAGAAGAAAATTATCACCTAAAGTTTTTTTTCGATTACCTGATACTTTTTTCAGCACTGGTTATACTGCTTTCTAAACCACTAAAAATTGTATCCGTTGCCTCACTGGTGCTTACACTTTTATTGTTTTTTCAAAGTATGAAAGCAACAGGAATGTATACGCTTGAAACACAATTTCCATTAAATGGAGTTAAAAATTTTATTCGTGTTTGTTTTCAGTATGAAGACTTATTAAACGAAGCTGAAATGCAATCAAACAGAAATTTACAATCACGTGTACTTATCCCTTCCATTACCCAGAAAATAGGTACATCAACAGTTGATTTTTTTCCATGGGAACTCACCTATGTTGCGGCAAACAAGCTTAATTGGCAACCACGGCCGAATTTGCAAAGTGGAGCTTATACTCCCTGGCTCGATGAGAATAATGCAAAATTTATATCCTCAACTAAAGCTGCAAGCTACTATTTATGGGATATGGATAAGCCAAATGGTGGAGTAGATTGTTTTGATAATCGTTATTTTTTAAATGACGAACCTTTTACCATTCTCACTTTATTTAATAAGTATCAGATAGTACAATCCGATTCGGAACATGTGTTATTTAAACGAAGTGAACGACTCAATTTTGATTTTATTGTGGAAGGCGATGAGCAAGCTGGAGAATGGAATAAATGGATTGCTGTTCCAACAGATTCATTGAGCATTATTCGAATTAAAACAACTTTTAAGAATAATTTTTTTGGAAAACTTCGAAAAGCAATTTACAGGGATGCATTGTATTTTATGGACTATAAATTGGATAATGGCAATCAAAGAACCTTTCGTATAATTCCTGAAAACGCAGTAAACGGACTGTGGGTAAATCCGCTAATAGAAAGAATAAGCGATGGACTAAAAGGTAGAAAAGTGAATGAAATTCGATTTAGGTGCAGTGATTCAACTCTAGTTCAACCCACTGTAAAATTTAAATGGCAAATAATTACCTTAGCTGAAAATCAGCAGTAAAAAAAATATGGGAACTAAATCAATAGCAGTAATTGGCGGAGGTAGCTGGGCTACGGCAATTGTAAAAATGCTGTTAAATAACGTTGAGCAAGTTGGCTGGTGGATGCGTAGTAAGGATTCTGTTTCCTTTATTAAAAAATTCAAACACAATCCGCATTACCTGAGTTCAGTTGAATTTGATGTGGACAAATTGGTAATCGATGCAGATTTAACGTCACTCGTTAAGCAATTCGACATTCTGGTGATGGCGGTTCCTGCGGCTTTTATTGAAGAATCATTAAAGTCAATTTCTGCAGATTCCTTAAAAGATAAAATCATTATTAGTGCTATTAAAGGAATTGTGCCCGATGGAAACTTAATTATCGGCGAATTTTTTAAACAGAAATACCACGTTCCGTTTGAAAATTTTGGTGTTATTTCAGGCCCATGTCATGCCGAAGAAGTGGCCATGGAAAAGCTTTCGTATTTAACTATTGCATCTCAAACAGCAAGTATATCAAAACTACTGGTGAGTTACCTGAGTTGCCGATATATTAAAGCAACAGTAAGCGATGATATTTATGGCACCGAATACGCAGCCGTATTAAAAAATGTTTTTGCTATTGCTAGTGGTATTTGTCACGGACTAGGATATGGGGATAATTTTCAAGCAGTATTAATTTCGAATGCTATTCAGGAAATTAAACGCTTTGTTGATGCGGTGCATCCAATTGACCGAGATATAAAAAGTTCAGCTTATTTAGGCGATTTACTCGTAACAGCATATTCGCAATTTAGCCGCAACCGTACCTTTGGAAATATGTTGGGTAAAGGTTATTCGGTGAAGTTTGCACAAATGGAAATGGAAATGATTGCCGAAGGTTATTATGCTGTAAAATGCATTCATGAAATTAATAAAACCTATCAAGTAAGTATGCCGATTACCAATGCTGTGTACAATATTATTTATGAAAAAATATCGCCCGGTATTGAAATAAAATTACTAACCGAAAAGCTGAGTTAACACATGCACTTTAAACGAATTTTAGTTATATTTTACATTATTACATTGCTTGTAAGTTCGGCCGGAGCAACTACTATTAAACGCGTTTTATTTATTGGTAACAGTTATACCGATGTAAATAATTTGCCCTTACTAGTATCGCAAATCGCTTCTTCAAAGGGCGATTCTTTATTTTACGATAGTAATGTTCCGGGTGGTATGACTTTATATGGCCATTCAATAAATGCAATCACGCTTTCAAAAATTGCACAAGGTAATTGGGACTATGTAGTTATTCAAGCACAAAGTCAAGAGCCCTCTTTTTCACCTTCTCAAGTTGCAACTGGTGTTTTACCTTATGCGCACAAATTGGATAGCTTGGTGCATGTAGCAGATAGTTGTGTACAAACAATTTTTTATATGACATGGGGACGTAAAAATGGCGATACTTTCAATTGTGCAGCTTATCCTCCGGTTTGTACTTATGCAGGAATGCAAGCTAGACTGCGTTCTTCGTATTTATTAATGGCACAACAAAACAATGCGTCTGTTGCTCCTGTTGGAATTGTGTGGCGCGAATTAATTCAGCAAAACCCCTCTTTTGATTTGTATCAAAGCGATGAAAGTCATCCAAGTATTTACGGTTCTTATGCTGCAGCATGTGTGTTTTATTCTAGTTTTTTTCATACAAAGGTCAATGGCAATTTTGCACCAGCAGGTGTTCCTCTAACTGAAGCTTTGCAAATACAGCAGCAATCCAATAAAACTGTTTTTGATAGTTTGTCAAATTGGTATTCATCGGGCAACATTCCATTTAGCAATTTTACCTATTCACAACATGGCGATAGCTTACAATTTACCAATACTTCCATTAATACAGCTTCGGTTAATTGGGATTTTGGCGATGGAACAAATTCCAACTTGTTAAATCCTGAGCATGTGTATAGTGGGATAGGAGTGTACCCGGTAAAATTAACGGCGACCAACATGTGCCATGATACAGCATCTTATACCGATACAATTATTGTTACTACCGCAGGCATGCATGATGAAACAAAAAATGATAATTGGCAGATTTCATACAACAGTTTGCTTCAAGAAATTGCGATTACTGGAGAACATGTTAATCATCACAACATGCTAAAAGTTTTTGATGAAAGCGGTAAATTGGTGCTACAAACAACCATAAGCACTCGTGTAAAAGTTGCACTCTCAAAAGGAGTGTATTTTGTTGGAATTTATACAAGTTCAAATCTAACAGTCGCAACGCACAAACTAGTCGTTTATTGAATGCTGTTTGGATGAAAATGAGTGTACACCAACAGTGCTTTTGATTTGCCGATAACAGCAGCTAATTCACTTTCTGAGGTTTCTCGAATAACTTTTACCGATTTAAATTTCCAAAGTAGTTTTTGTGCCGTGTTATAACTGATTCCTTTAATGTCGGTGAGCTCACTTTTTAATGTTGCTTTATCACGTCGATTTCGGTGATGTGTAATTCCAAAGCGATGCGCTTCGTCACGAATGTGTTGAAGCACTTTCAACGACTCACCTTTTTTATCCAAGTACATCGGAATAGAATCTCCCGGATAGAAAATTTCTTCGAGTTTTTTAGCTATTCCAATTACCGTAATTTTTCCTCTGAGGCCAAGTTTATCTAAACTTTCCATGGCCGAACTCAACTGCCCTTTTCCTCCATCAATTACAATGAGTTGAGGTACTTCCTGATTTTCTTCTATCATTCGTTTATAGCGACGATAAATAACTTCTTCCATAGAAGCAAAGTCATTGGGGCCTTCCACCGTTTTTATAGTAAAATGTCGATAGTCTTTTTTACTGGGTTTAGCATCTTTAAAAACAGTCATAGCTGAAACCGGAAATGCTCCCTGAAAATTTGAATTATCGAAACATTCAATGTGACGGGGCTCTTCTTGTAAGCGTAAGTCTTTTTTGAGTTGAGCTAATATTCGTTTAGTATGTCGTTCAGGGTCTACTAAATCGGCTTGTTTTTGTTTTTCTTTTCGATAATATTCAACATTACGTTCACTCAACTCGAGTAACTTTTTCTTATCACCTCGCTGAGGTACAATAAAACTTACATTTTCAATTTCTAAATCGGGTACAAAGGGAACAATAATTTCGCGGGTTGTACTTTCAAAGCGAAGTCGTAAGTCGGCAATGGCAATACGTAATAATTCATCTGTACTTTCGTCGAGTTTCTTTTTAAGCTCGATAGTATGTGCCTGAATGATGGAACCATTCACCACTTTCAAAAAATTAACGTAACCAAATTGTTCATCGCTCGCTATGGAGTAAACATCAACATTGGTAATACTAGGATTAACAACGGTAGACTTACTTTGATATTTTTCGAGTTGTTCGAGTTTTAATTTAACCAATTGAGCTTTTTCAAATTCAAAATTTGCAGCAAAGGCATGCATCAATGTACTAAGCTGCTTTTGTACTTCCGAAATATTTCCTTTTACGATGTTATTAATTGCATCAATCTGTTCGTTGTAATCTCTGAGTGTTTGCAGTCCTTCGCAAGGGCCTTTGCAATTCCCTAAATGATATTCGAGACAAACTTTGAACTTGTTTTTTTCAATATTTTCCTCATTTAAATTGAGGTTACAATTGCGTAAAGGAAAAAGGTGATGAATAAGGTCGAGTAAGGTATGCATCATTTTTCCGGAACCATAAGGTCCAAAATAAATAGAACCGTCCTTGATTACATTACGTGTTGAAAATACTCTTGGGAAGCGCTCATTTTTAATGCAAATCCAGGGATAAGTTTTGTCGTCTTTTAAAAGAACATTATAGCGAGGTTGATACTTCTTGATGAGATTGTTTTCCAACAGCAAGGCATCCAATTCAGTTTCAACCAAAATAACTTTGATATCGCAAATGTGTTTAACAAGCACTTGTGTCTTGTTATTTTCGTAGTTATCACGATTAAAATAGGAGCTAACTCTTTTTTTGAGACTTTTTGCTTTTCCTACATAAATTATTTTTTGCTCTTTGTCAAAGTACTGATATACACCCGGCTTATCGGGAAGCGATTTAATAATTTGTTGTAAAGCAAGTTCAATTTCTTTTGCCATTGAGGCAAAGATAAAAGGCTTTTGAGCTTAAAAAAATAGAAAAACGAGGCGAATCAAAAAGAGCTGTTTATTCTTTTTGAATCTTCATTATTTTGCGTGTTCCTGATTTGTAGCGAATTTCAACCAGATAGCTGGCAGCATTAAGTTCACTAACATCAATTGGTGTGGCGGTGTTTGAAGTAAGAATTAACTTCCCATTTATGTCAAATATTCTTACTTGTTCAATAGCATTTTTAGGCTGTTTATTTTGTATAGATACAACAGAAGTACAAGGATTTGGATAAATTGAAACACCTTCCTGGTTGAATAAATCAGCTAATCCGTTTGGCATAACAAACACAGTGTATATAATTGTGTCAGGAGGCAATGTTCCTACAGCTTTAGGCCAAATAACCACTACGTCAATCCCCAGTCCAAAATGCTGTGAGGAATAATGCTGCATGTACACTAAATTGGTTGCGGTACCGGGAGTTACACTGGTTTGTTGTGAAAAGGAAGAGTCTATCAAAGTAAGATTTCCTGATGTGTCCATGGTGTTTACCATAACTGTGATAGTCCCTGAATAAGGTACTCCATTTACACTTACTACTGCCAACGAATTCACAAAGGAAGAATCCTGAATAATGGTATTCGGAAAAAAGCATTGGTTCGAATCAAATCCCAGTTTGGCGAATTGTGCTTTTGCCGGGTTTATTAAAACCACACATGCAATAGTTGCGATTAATAGAAGTTTGTTTTTCATAGCAGTATTTTTACTTAGTGAGTAGTTGAAGAAGCATTTTTAATAACCCTTATTTTTTGTTCTTTTCCGTTTGTTGCTCTCAAAGCAAACACATAAATTCCATCAGCTAAATCGGATAAATCAATACAATCGTCTTTTCTTCTAGTGCAGATCCATCTGCCTGCACTATCGTAAATGGACACCTCTTTAACATTGGCACCGGATACTATTTGTACCTGCGTTGAAAATGGATTCGGATACACAGTAAAACCATTATTTTTTAACAATATCGCTATTTGATTCGGTGTTAAAACAAGGATGGTGTCCTTTATTGTATCGAGTGTAAGAGCCCCATTCGCCCGCGGCCAAATTACAACAACATCAATTCCCAATGCAAAGCGATTGGGTGAACAATTACTCAATACCCGTGTCGAAAAAGTATCGTTGGGTTGTAAGGTAATCGATTGAATAAAAGGAAAGGTAAATTCTGTAGCAATGCTACTTATGAAACCTGAGCCCAAAACTCCACTTTTTATTTCAATGCTGTCAATAGGGACCGTGCCATAATTTTTTAAACGAACCTTGAAGTTAATACTGTCGTTTTGATGCACTGTATCGGCAATACTTATTGTATAGGTTGAATCGAAACCAATAAGGGCCTGTGCATACGAATTGTGAAGCGTACAAAGCAAAAGAAATATACCAAGCAAGATTCGTTTCATTGGAATAAAAGTTTTTACACAATAATTATTGACCTTCATTTTAGGTATTGGTTTTTAATCCAAAATAAAAGTAAGTATTGTTTCTGTCAGAAAATAATTAAATTTGAATTAATCTTACGCATTCAACTATGAATATTTTACACCAAATAATTGGAGAATTGAGCAAAGAAGAGGTAAGGCATTTTAAACTTTACCTTACACAAACCAATGCTGGTGCATTGCGTAAAGATGTTGCGCTTTTTGATGCTATACGAAAAAATTTTACTGATTTTGACGAAGACAAGTTTCATAAAAAGCACTATTCAAACGAAACAAAAAACTCACTTTACCGATTAAAAAATCGCTTGTTTGAAGACATTAACCGAAGTCTTAATTTGCTTTATTTTGATTTTGATGACTCAGTTTTGTTGTTACACTATTTTATTTTGTCGCGCATTTATCAGCGGAAACAAAACTTTGAAGTAGCTTTTCATTACCTCAGTAAGGCAGAAAAGCGGGGACTTGCAATTGAAAATTATGAGTTGCTTGATTTACTCTATGCCGATTTCATAAAGCTTTCGCAGGAAACAATGAAAGTGAATCCCGAAAAGTACATTTCTCTGCGAAAAGAGAATCGCAAGAAACTACAGAAAATACAAGAGATTGACGATGTATTAGCCGTATTAATTTACCGTATTAAAGTTTCGCAAGGATTTGATCGTGGAAACCAAAAGATTTTAGAAGTATTACAAAAAACGATTGATGAATACAGTAGTAAAGCCGATTTGAAGAACAATACACAGTTGCGTTTAAAAATATACCAATCCTTAAGTCGTATTTTATTGCAACGACACGATTATACTTCACTAGAAGTTTATTTATTGGATACGTATCGCTCTTTTCAGAAGGAAAACGTGTTTAATAAATCCAACCATGAAACGAAATTGCAAATGCTTACCTATTTGATTAATTCACTTTTTAAGAATGGTAAGAACAAGCTGTCACTCGAGTATGCCGAGAAGTTGAAAGAAGCAATGGAGGAATTTGGCGGATTGTTGTATGATAAGTATTTATTCTATTATTACAATTCACTGATGATTAATTATTCGGTTAGTAATAAGCAAAAGGCCATTGATATTTTAGAGGAAGCAAAGGGTATGAAGGCAATTAAGGAATTACCTTTTTATACGGTATTTGTATACCTCAACTTAGCAGTATTGAATTTTGGAATAAGAAATTTTAAAACTGCTTTAAAGCACCTTGTATTTATGAGTATACAGGATAATTTTAAAAATTTGGATCAGGCTTTTCAATTAAAAATATCACTAACTGAATTAATGATTCGCTACGAACTTAACGACTATGAGTTTATTGAAAACCGCATCAATCAAATAAAACGCGATTTTAAAACCTTGCTGAGCGATAAAATTTACGAACGTGAACGAGAGCTCTTGAAGATTGTATCCGGAATGATTAGTTCAACATCGCTTGAAGATGGTAAAGCTTGGAGTAAGCGATTAACTGCTTTTCATCAACTAGCACCTTCAAGTGCCGATAGTGATATATTAAACTACAATTCCTGGTTAAAGGCGAAATTTAGTCCTACTGCTCAAAGTGCAAATTGAAAGCCGGCAGTAAGAATTACTTCACCAGTAAAAAAGTAATGATGCGCCTTACCATCACCAATAACCAGCACATCGGTATAGTTAGCAAATGAGCCTTTGCCGGTAAATTCAACAAAGGCATACTTAAATAAATCATACCGCAAACCGGCCTCAACACCAACAATATAGCCGGCAACATGAAATTTATTGTCTAAATGATTTTTAAAAATGGTTACATCGGTTTTAGGAATTACAATACCTGCACCCGGTTTGATAACAGCACCAAGCCAGTGTTTTTTATTGGCTGATACCAGTAGATTTTGGCGTTTCAAAAGATTTATCATTAAAAAATTAGCGCCATTTGTGTGCTCAAATTTTAAAAAATCTTCAGAAATTAACGTATCAACATCATAATAAGTTCCACCAATAGTGCCTTTCAAGCGAGCCGTTTGATTATTAACCATCACATACTTGCTATGGTCAAAGTTGATTTCAATTCCTAAATCTTTTTTGTTGTTGAAATAATAACCTAATCGATACACGTATTGAGGTACTGCCAAGGTAGTGCTAAAAATACTTCGAAATCCTGGACGGTCTTTCGCCTTAATATCGTATAAAGTAAAATCGTAATTTCCGGCACCGGCATCTTTAAAGTGAAGGTCGCTTTTGCTGAAGTAATCTTTGTTATATCCCCAGCTAAAGTAAAAAGTCCCTTTTCCAAGACGCGATTGTTGTGGACAATTACAACGTTCAACTTCCTGCGAAAATGCGAGGTGGCAAAGTAAAAGGAGTAGAGAAAGGCTGCTAATTTTTTTCATGCGGCAAAAGTAATTTTAATTTACTAATTCTAAGGTAGCGATTGGCTTTAATGCACGTATTGCTTCGTCTACCGATTTAATATTTTCAAACGTAAGACTCAGTTTATCTCTGTTTTCCTTCATTTTGCAAAGTTTGGAATGATGCTGAACATATTTTAAAACTTTGGTAAAAGATTCGCTTTGATAGTAAGGTGAATTTTGATTGAGTACAAAATAGCCGATCAATTTTGAACTCTTGAGCACCACTTTTTCAAAACCAATGTCCTTAGCCATCCACCTTAAGCGAATTGTATTTATTAGTTCACGCACCTGTTTCGGAACCTCACCAAAACGGTCGCGCAAATTTGATTCGTAGCGATGTAAATCTGCTTCCTTTTCAATGTCGTCTAATTCTTTATACAGTGCTAAGCGTTCGCCAATATTGGTAATGTATTCATCCGGAATTAGAATTTCCATGTCGGTATCAATTTGGCAATCGAGTACATAATTGCTTGCATGGGAGTCGGTAAATTGGTGGGAACCGGCTGAAGTACTATTACGGATTTCTTCATTTTCGTTTTTCAATTCCATGATGGCTTCATCCAAAATTTTCATGTACATCTCAAAACCAATTTCACTGATAAAACCACTTTGTTCGCCTCCTAGAAGGTTACCAGCTCCACGAATATCCAAGTCACGCATGGCTATGCTAAATCCGCTTCCGAGTTCAGCAAATTCTTCAATTGCTTTTAAGCGTTTTCGAGCTTCAGAGGTAAGTACGCTTTGAGGAGGAGCCAATAAATAACAAAAAGCTTTTTTATTGGAACGTCCAACTCTTCCGCGCATTTGATGTAAATCGCTTAAGCCAAACAAATGTGCTTGATTAATGAGTATGGTATTCGCATTTGAAATATCTAAGCCCGATTCAATAATCGTTGTAGCAACCAAAACATCGTATTCATGATTAATAAAGTCGAGCATTACCTGTTCCAGTTTCTCACCATCCATTTGCCCATGACCAACAACTGTTCGTACTCCCGGACAAAGTCGCTGAATCATTCCTGCAACTTCGCTAATATTTCCAACTCGATTGTGTACAAAAAATACCTGACCACCACGTGAAACTTCAAAGGAAATAGCATCCCGAATAATCTCTTCATTAAAAGTATGGAGTTCGGTTTGTACCGGATATCTATTTGGAGGAGGTGTTGTAATTACAGACAAGTCACGCGCTCCAAGCATCGAAAATTGTAGCGTTCGCGGTATTGGAGTTGCTGTAAGTGTAAGTGTATCAACATTGCTTTTTAATGCTTTTAATTTGTCTTTGGTTCCAACTCCAAACTTTTGTTCTTCATCAATAATCAATAACCCAAGATCTTTAAATTTAACATCTTTGCTTACAATTCGATGTGTTCCTATTAAAATATCAACTTCGCCCTTTGCAAGTTTATCAAGTGTTTGTTTAATTTCTTTAGCTGTTCGAAAGCGATTGATGTAATCGACTTTGCAAGGGAAGTCTTTTAATCGTTCACTAAACGTTTTATAATGTTGAAGTGCGAGTATAGTAGTTGGAACCAACACTGCCACTTGTTTACTGTCGTTTACTGCTTTAAACGCAGCACGAATTGCAACTTCTGTTTTCCCAAAACCAACATCGCCACATATTAAGCGATCCATTGGATACGAACTTTCCATGTCTTTTTTTAGCGCCGCTGTAGCTTTCTCTTGATCGGGGGTATCTTCATATATAAAACTTGCTTCCAATTCGGTTTGTAAATAGGTATCGGGCATAAATTCGAAACCTTTTTGTGCTTTGCGCTTGGCGTAAAGTCTTATTAAATCAAAGGCAATTTCTTTTACTTTGGATTTCGTTTTTTGCTTTAAAGTAGCCCAAGCATTTGAGCCAAGCTTGTTAATTTTAGGCGTGGATCCTTCAGCTCCTGAAAATTTCGAAATACGGTGAAGTGAATGAATACTGATGTATAAAATATCGTTGTCTTTGTAAACCAAACGTATTGCCTCTTGTGGCTTACCATTAACATCAATTTTTTCAAGTCCTGCAAATCTTCCAACACCATGATCGATGTGTGTTATGAAATCGCCGGGTTGCAAGGCTCCGAGTTCTTTAAGCGTAATAGCTTGCTTATTGTTGTTATTGCTTTTTATTTTATAACGATGGTACCGGTCAAAAATCTGATGATCGGTATAACAGGCAAGTTGTAAGTCGCGATCGATAAATCCTTCATGAATAGAAAGCAAAATTGGGCTCACTTCATCGGCCGAAAATTTGGGTCCTTTATTGGCTTTTACATCTTCAAGAATTGCATAAATACGTTCGGTTTGTTTAGCAGTGTCGGCAAATAAAATATTTTTAATTTTTTTAGTTGCATTTTCTCTCAAATTAGCAATAAGCAACTCAAAGTTTTTATTGAAATTGGGCTGAGGAGAAAAATTGCAGGTGATAATCAGGTCGCTTTGAAAGCTTGTTTTTGAGGATTGTTCAACCACTTGCATTTTTTTGCAAGAAGCCAAGAATGATGCATCATCAATAAATAATTCCTCTGGAGGAAGCTGTTCGATAAGGGTTGATATTTTTTGATAGGCCTCACTTGCGTGTTCAAATTCTTTATGAATTCGTTCTGCGCAAAAATCAATATCACGTGTCCAAATAATCGTTTCTTCGGATAAAAAATCAAGAAAGGATTCACGGTGTTCATGTAATATTTTTTCCTGAACATTTGGTACGATTGCAATTTTTGCAAAATTGGCAATGGATAATTGAGAAACAACATCAAAGCTGCGAATTGAATCTACCTCATTTCCCAACAATTCAATTCGATAAGGATGATCATTAGAAAATGAAAAAACATCTACAATTCCACCTCTCACTGAATATTGTCCGGGTTCAATCACATAATCCATTCGCTCAAAACCAAATTCGTGCAATAGGTCCATCATAAACTCCAAACTAACTTGCTCACCCGGCTTAAGTTCCATGGTGTTTTTAGTTAAGTGCTTTTTGGTTACCACCTTTTCGGCAAGAGCTTCAGGGTAGCTAACTACAATGCAGGGTTTGGAGCTTTTATTTAACGTGTTGAGTACTTCAGCTCTCAGCAAAATATTGGCATTGTCAATTGCCTCAGGGTCGTAAGGTTTTTTGTACGAGGGTGGAAAATAAAGGCAATTTTTATCGCCTGTTAAATTTTCAATATCGTTTAAAAAATAGGCGGCTTCTTCTTTGTCACTAAAGATGAACAATTGATTTTTTTGACTTTCAGCAAATACAGCAGCGGCAATAAAAGAAACAGAAGATCCAATCGCGCCTTTTAGTTGAATTTTTAGTGTAGGATTGGCAGTAATTCCTGAAATTATACGGGTGGTTATATCGCTTTTACGATAAGCACTTACTAAGTCATTAATCGTCATGTGTTGTTAATCGGGAATAAGCTGCTGATAGATTTTAAGGCCTCAAAGTTACACAAAGCTAGGACTAAATATAAATTATAAGTCGTTGTTTAAACGCAACTAGCTTAATTTTAAGAATTTTACCCTTCAACTTTTTTTACTTTAAAGCAATAAATTTCTACTATCATCGTTGGCTTAAAATGATCCGTTTTGCTATCGGTAGTTTGTGTTTTTTAGCTTGTTATACTGTAACAGCTCAAGTGCGATTTGGTATCGGAGTGAGCAATTCGTTGTTTTTTGTTTCAACTGCAATTGCGGAAATAAAAGCACAGCCATCGCTGTTAAACCCTGGTTTTAATGCCAATGTAAAACTAAAGCTGGTAAAAAAATTCAACATTCATATTTATGGTGAGGGAGGATATCAGCGGCTTAGGTTTAAGGATGAATTAAATAAAGCCAAAATACATTACGAGCAACGACTAGGCGGTATTGAATTAAATTACTTGCCTTTCCAACACAAAAAGAAATTACAACTTTATGGATTACTGATTGATTTTTCCTACTTAAGATCGGCAATAACCGGATTTTATAGAGATGCCCAAAACACAAATTATTCAGGAAATTATGCACAGTTTTCAATGCAATTTAAGAACAGAAACGATGTAGTAACCTTTGATTTAAACAACACAGCTACCTTAACAAGATACCTTGTAGGAATTGGATGCATCTCCGAAAATCATTTGCGCAAAGCGTTGATTATAGATTATTATGTAAAAGCATTGTTTATCAATAAACCTTATCCTGAATTAGTAGCACATAGTTCTTATTCGAATGCAGAAGTATATCTCGCTCAAGCCAGAAGAATTTTTGTAAAGGCTGGAATTGTTATGTATTTCGGTAAAATGAAAGGAATGGTTTTTTAAATAATATGTACATTCAATTTTCTAAGAATAACAAAATCTAGCAAAGCAACAGTACATAATCGCTCATATAGCTTTGAGGTAATAAAATCAAGTAAGTTTCCTGTAGGAGGAAGTCAGTATAATTTGGAAGAATTAAGTTACAAGAACCACAAATTTGCTTTTGAAAGCAATGATACTTTTTATTTATTTTCAGACGGTTTTTGTGATAAGTTTGGTGGGCCCAACGATAAAAAATTTATGAGTAAAAAGTTTCGAGAATTGTTGCAGCAAATTCAACCTATGTCCATGAAAGAGCAGGAGAAAATACTGCGAAACAGCATTGAAGAATGGATGGGTTCGCAAGAGCAATCAGACGATATTTTGGTAATAGGAATTCGACTTTGATGTTAATCTTCCTCAAAAAAATCAAGTAAATTTTCGTAATAACTTTCTACCCAACCGGCTGCTATATCGTCGTAATCGGTATCAGGAATGTTGGTATGTGTTACCTCCATAGAAGTTTCATTCCCTTGAGGATGCAATTTAATTGTAACTATTGAATCGTTTGATACTTCATCAAAATACCAGTGTTGCACAATTTTTTTGTTGGATTCAAATTCAATATTTTTCCCAACAATACTTCCATCCCATAATGAAAATTCACTTCCAGGTAACTCACTCATTTCGGCCCAATCGCCAGTCCACAACATGATACTTTCTGGTTTTACTAAAGCAAGGTAAACTTCTTCTGGGCTTGCTGGTAAAGTGAAATATTTCTTGAATGTTTTCATTGCATAACTTTTTTGTGGATATGAAATTAGTTGAAGTTATAATTAATTCTGAAAATCTTTATTTAAGAAGAGGCTTATGCACTCGCTCATAGGATTTCAAAATTTTATTTCAAGGCTTTAACTATTTGTTGTCTATGTCTGCGAACATGTTCATACATAAAATCAAGGCCTCCATAAATGCTCATTTTTCCTGCAACAGGATGTTTGTAAATGCATTTCGATAAAACAGTATCGGGCAACCATTCCAGTAATTCTTTTAATTGCTGTCTTACCGTTGCCCATTTCGTTTTTAATTCTGAAAAATCAGTTGTGTTTCTAGGATTACTAACAAGTGCTGGAGCGGTAAACTTTATAGGTGATCGAAGAAAAATATGTAGTAAAAATTTGCGCACTGCAGTACGTAAACCGGTAGATTCAAAATGTTTAGCAGTTAAAACCTTTGCCTGAATCGATTTAATAGAAATTTCCTCGGCCAAAATTAAGTGTTCAATAATCTGATTTACCGACCATTTATTATTTGCGGCAGGTAAATTCAATCTTTCATTAGGATAGGTCTCGAGTTGAAGCAGCAAATTAATGCGTTGTTTTTCGAGCCTTTCAAATAATTGATTTAACTTATTCTCCACACAAAATTATTTTGCCGGAGAAAATTCCTGCATAAAGTTTTCAGCTTTTGCAACCATTTCGTTCGAACCAATAAACATAGGAACACGTTGATGAAGACTTTCGGGTTGTATTTCTAAAATACGTTTAAATCCGTCCGTTGCTTTTCCGCCGGCTTGCTCAACAACAAAAGAAAGTGGGTTACATTCATATACTAAACGTAATTTTCCTTTTGGACTTTTGCTCGTAGTCGGATAAATAAAAACTCCTCCTTTAATTAGATTACGGTGTATATCGGCTACGGCCGAACCAATATAGCGCGATGAGTAAGGGCGATTTGTAGATGCGTCTTCTTCTTGGCAAAACTTAATATACTTTTTAACACCCTCCGGAAAGTGCACATAATACCCCTCGTTAATGCTATAGGTTTTTCCATTTTCCGGAATTTTAAAATCGGGATGTGACAAGCAAAATTCACCAATGCTAGGATCAAGTGTAAAGCCATTTACTCCTTTACCTGTAGTATACACAAGCATGGTAGAAGAGCCATAAATTACATATCCTGCAGCGACTTGTTCAGTTCCTTTTTGCAAAAAATCTTCAAGCATTGCAGGTCCAGAAAGCGATTTACGGCGATAAATTGAGAAAATAGTTCCAACTGAAACATTTACATCAATGTTGCTTGAACCATCCAATGGATCAAGAGCAACTACATATTTTGCATTGGAAGAAACAGCATTGTCAACCAATATAATATCTTCATTTTCTTCGCTGGCTATGGCACAGCATTCACCACCTGAACTTAATGCTGAAATAAATTGTTCGTTGGCAAATAAATCGAGTTTTTTAACTTCTTCTCCTTGCACATTGGTTGATCCGGCATTACCTAAAATATCCACTAATCCTGCTTTGTTTACTTCACGGTGTACAATTTTTGAAGCAATACCTATATCGCGAAGTAAGCGTGAAAGTTCTCCTTTTGAAAAAGGGAAATCGGCTTGTTTTTCAATAATAAATTGGCCCAGTGTTTTTACTCCTTTTTTCTTATTCATAGTTTTTATTTTAGAAGGCTGATTTGTGTAGAATTATATAAAATAGCATTTTAGCTGCAGTCTGTTACTATTTTGAAGAGGTTTTTTACAAATATCTAAAAAATATTGGTTTTGCTTTAACGTGATTTACCCTGCAATTTGTTTCACCTTATGAATATTTTATAAGGATTAAGCTAAGAAATGTTCAACAACACGGTCTACTTTCTCACTATTAATAGGTAATTTTTATAGCCAGGTTTGATGAATCCTTTTAAATACCTATTTTCGTCAAGTTAAATATTTAGAACAATTCTAAATAAGATAGAACTTAGTAATGGTAGAGAATTTAGCCGAATTAACCGAAGGCGAATCGGCCCGTATCTTATCGTTTACCGATTTAGAAATGTCACTCAAGTTTTTAGAAATGGGTTGCATTCCGGGAGAAATAATTACGCTTGAGCGCATAGCTCCATTGGGCGATCCAATTGCTATTTCTGTTGCGGGTTATTTACTAAGTATGCGAAGATCAGAGGCTGCTACAGTAGTGATTAAAAGGTTAAGTGCATCGCAAAACAAATGAATTATTGTGTTAGGGAGGAAATCATTTAATGCAACTGAAAAGCTAACTACCGGTGTCGAAAAACAGTAATCAAAATCAATTGCATGTTGCATTAGTTGGAAATCCCAATAGCGGGAAGTCTACCCTGTTTAACTCGTTGACCGGATTAAATCAAAAAATAGGAAACTTTCCGGGTGTTACAGTCGATAAAAAAATGGGAGAGTTGCTACTTGATACTCCCAATGGAAAAGTCAAGGCTACACTTATAGATTTACCGGGTACCTATAGTTTGTATCCAAAATCAATCGATGAGGAGGTGGCATTTCAAGCCTTGTGCGATCCCGAAAATGAGCATTTTCCTGACCTCACTGTTATTGTTGCAGATGCTACAAATTTAAAACGAAGTCTATTTCTCTGTTCACAGATTATTGATTTGAAAATGCCGGTTGTTCTTGCATTGAACATGATGGACTTGGCTGAAAAGCACCGCATTCAAATAGATGCTTCTCAATTGAGCCAAGCGTTGGGTGTACCTGTAATAAAGCTAAATGCACGAAAGGGCGAAGGTATTGAAGAATTAAAAGTTGCCATCGCAAAAACTACCCAGCATTCAAAAACCGATATTCTTCAGATTAACAAAATTGCGCCTGAAACAATTGAAGAGATTAAAAAAATTGTAAACGTAAATTGCGATTTCTCTGCGTTTATTCTTGCGAATAATTTGAACATAATTTCTCTTGTTAATTTAAATTCTGATAAGAAAGCAGCACTACAACGTTTATTAGACCACCATCAATTTGACGCAAAAAAGTTACAAGCACTTGAGTCTATAGAACGCTACAAAGTAATCGCCGAAATAATGGAGAAGGTGGTGAAAGAAGGCGAAAGCAAAACCACTAACCTCCGCACAAAAAAATTAGATAAACTCTTAACACATCGCATTTGGGGCTATGTTATTTTTTTAGTGGTGTTATTTTTAATATTTCAGTCTATTTTTACATTTGCTGCGATTCCTATGGAAGTGATTGAGCAATTGTTTTTGCAATTATCTGCTTTTACGCAAAATCACTTACCACCCAGCATGTTTACTGATTTAATAGTTAACGGGATTATTGCTGGACTTAGTGGTGTAGCAGTTTTTATCCCCCAAATTGCCCTACTTTTTGCATTTATTGCAATTTTAGAAGATACCGGATACATGAGTCGTGTTAGTTTTATCATGGATAAATTAATGCGCAAATTTGGACTAAATGGAAAATCAGTTATACCCTTAATAAGCGGTGTTGCTTGTGCAGTTCCGGCAATTATGAGTGCCCGCAATATTGGCAATTGGAAGGAACGAATGATTACCATTATGGTTACCCCATTAATGAGTTGTTCAGCACGATTACCAGTTTATACTTTATTGATTTCACTTGTTGTTCCGGAAGATGCACGTTACTATTTTTTTAATGTACAAGGATTGGTGCTCATGGCACTCTATTTAATTGGCTTTTTAGCGGCAATTTTTTCTGCTTGGGTAATGCGCGTGATTTTGCGCTCGAAAGAGAAAAGTTACTTCATTATGGAATTACCCGTGTACCGAATGCCTCGTTGGAAAAATGTAGGTTTCACCATGGTCGAAAAGGTAAAAGTATTTTTGTTGGATGCAGGAAAAGTTATTGTAGCAATTAGTGTAATATTATGGGTTTTGTCGTCCTATGGACCAGGTAATAGCTTTAAGGAAATTGAGAAAAAATATGAACAGGTTGAGTATAAATCGCGTTTAACAGATGCTGAAATAGCTGCATTTATTGCGAGTGAAAAACTGGAATCAAGTTATGCCGGATTAGTCGGAAAAAAAATTGAACCTGCTATTGCTCCGTTAGGATTCGATTGGAAAATTGGAATTTCATTGGTTACATCTCTTGCAGCACGCGAAGTTTTTGTGGGTACGATGAGCACAATATATAGTGTTAATGACGCAGAAAATACTAAATCGATTCGCGAAAAAATGCTTGCTGAAATTAATCCTAAAACAGGACAAAAAGTGTTTACACCGGCAGTTGGTTTTTCGCTTATGTTGTTTTATGCCTTTGCCATGCAGTGCATGAGTACTATTGCTGTGGTATACCGCGAAACCAAACACTGGAAATGGCCATTAATACAATTTGTTTACATGGGAGTACTGGCATACCTCAGTAGCTTTTTGGTGTATTGGTGGTTAAAGTAAATCATAATTTTTTTTAACTTTAGAACCCCTATTGGCTTATTTATCTTGACAGATCCCAAAAGCAAATACAAAGAAATTCTACTAAATTATCTCCCCGAACCTGCTGTTGATACAATGGCAGATTGGATATTGTACTTCAATTTTAACCTTAAAATTACTGAAAACCGCGCTTCAAAGCTGGGCGATTACCGGCCACCAATTAATAATAGCAGGCATTCTATTACCATTAATCACAACCTAAATAAATATGCTTTTCTAATCACCTTGGTGCATGAAATAGCGCATCTTACCACCTTTGAAAAATATCAACGCAACTTGCATAAGCGTGTTTTACCGCATGGAGAAGAATGGAAGCAAGAGTATAAAAACCTGATGCGTTATTACTTGAATGAACAAATTTTTCCGGAGGATGTTATGAAAGCATTAATACAATACATGCACAATCCGGCTGCTTCAAGTTGTGCTGACGAAAATTTATTACGGGTATTACGAAGACACGATATTCGTCGCAAATCCTGGGTACATATTGAAGAATTGGCCATTGGGACTACTTTTAGATACGGTAAGAATCGCTTTTTTGTAAAAGGTGAAAGAGGCCGTAAAAGATTCAAGTGCGTTGAACTGGGCTCTAAACGTGTGTATTTATTTAGCCCACTCGCTGAAGTCGTGCCAGTTAACCAAACTTCACCAGTCAATACTGAAAAGAAATAATTAATCTAACTTTGCAAAAAAAATAAAACAATGGCAAGTATTAGTACCACCAAAAAACTTAAAGTTTCACGAATGGCCGAAAACTTAATTGGCTCTGAAATCATTAAGTTGGCCGGTGAAATCAATGAGAAAATTAAAAGTGGTGAAAAAATTTACAACCTAACAATTGGCGATTTTAATCCTGCTTATTTCCCAATACCCGATGGATTAAAAAGTGCCATTGTTGAAGCATATACGAATAACGAAACCAACTATCCACCTGCCGATGGTATTCCTGCATTAAGGCAAACAGTTGCTTCTTTTTTACAAACAAATTGCGGCTTGGAGTATGCGCCATCTGAAATACTTATTGCCGGTGGAGCACGACCTTTAATTTACTCATTATTTTGTGCATTAATAGATGCAGGCGATACTATTTTATTTCCTGTGCCTTCTTGGAATAATAATCACTACACGCATCTTTCATCAGCACAACAACTATTGGTAGAAACAAAGGCTGAAAATAATTTTATGCCAACTGCTGCCGAGTTAAAACCACATATTTCAAAAGCTAATTTACTCGCTCTTTGTTCGCCACTAAATCCAACAGGTACCACATTTTCAAAAGAAGGACTCACAGAAATTTGCGAGTTAATTTTAGCCGAAAACCGCAGAAGAGGCGACAATGAAAAGCCACTTTATTTGATGTATGACCAAATTTATTGGACACTTACTTTTGGCGATACTGTGCATTATAACCCGGTTTCACTTTGTCCCGAATTGCGCGATTACACAATTTTTGTGGATGGCTTATCGAAATCGTTTGCTGCAACAGGTATTCGTGTAGGATGGGGGTTTGGACCACAGCAAATTATTGATAAAATGAAGTCAATTCTTGGGCATGTTGGAGCTTGGGCACCGCGTGCAGAGCAAATAGCTTCTGCAAAATTTATGAATAACTCAAACGAAGTTGAAAGTTATTTGAATCACATTAAAGCAGAAATTTTTAACCGATTGAGAGCTATTCATGCCGGTATTCAAGAATTAAAAAGGCAAGGTGCTCCTATTGATTCCATTGCTCCGCAAGCTGCATTGTATTTAACAGTGCAATTCGATTTAAAAGGAAAGCGTAGACAAAATGGCGAACAAATTAAAAACACTGTTGACATAACCCGGTTTTTATTAGAAGAAGCAAAAATTGGAATCGTTCCTTTTTCTGCCTTTGGAGCTTCGGCTGAATCTACTTGGTACCGTATTTCTGTAGGAACATGTACACTGAAAGATACAGAAGGAATTATCTCAAATTTAAACAACGCATTGTCTTCCCTACAGTAATGAGAATGCTGCATTTTTTAAATAGCTTTTATTTATTTTGCATTACTTCAAAAACTAAGGACTGTCAATACCTATCAATATTTCAAAACACCTATTCAGGAAAATATACTTGTTAAAATTGATCTCAAACAAGTAACAAAATTGAGTGTAAAACGTGAATTTATTTATGAAAAATAATTATTGTGTGATAATGGCCGGCGGAATTGGTAGTCGTTTTTGGCCCATGAGTCGTACCAACCATCCTAAACAATTTATTGATATTTTGGGAACTGGCGAAACCTTGTTACAACAAACCTATCGTCGCTTTTTAAAACTTTGTCCAAAGGAGAATATTTTTATCGTAACTAACGAAATTTATAAGGACTTAGTACACCAGCAAATTAAAGATATTTCCGATGACAGAGTGTTGTTGGAACCAGCGAGAAGAAATACAGCACCGTGCATTGCCTACGCCTGCTTTAAAATAGCTAAAATAAATTCGGAAGCAAACATAGTAGTTGCTCCTAGCGATCACCTTATTTTAAAGGAACACACATTCGTAAAAGCAATTCAATCGTGCTTTAAAAAGGCGGCAAGCGAAGATTGTTTGGTAACACTAGGTATTAAGCCAACCCGACCTGATACAGGATATGGCTATATACAATTTAAGCAAAGTGAAGCGAAAGAATCCGATGCACGTATGAAAAAGGTCAAAACCTTTACTGAGAAACCGGATCTAGAAATGGCAAAATTTTTTCGTCAAAGTGGCGATTTTCTTTGGAATGCAGGTATTTTTATTTGGACAGCAAAAAGTGTATTGCTCGCTTTTGAAAAGCACATGATTGAAATGTATACGCTGTTTAATGACGGAATCTCAAAGTTAAATACTCCCGAAGAGGCCGAATTTATAAAGCAAACTTACCCTTTGTGTAAAAACATTTCTATTGATTACGGAATCATGGAGAAAGCTGACAATGTGTATGTACGCTCTTCTGCAATTGGATGGAGCGATTTAGGTACATGGGGATCGCTGTATCAGCACATGGACAAGGAAGAAAAAGGAAATGCCATTGTTGGGAAAAATGTATTGATGTATAATTCTAAAAATTGTATCGTGCATGTACCTAAGAACAAATTGGTTGTACTTGAAGGCCTCGCTGATTATATTGTTGTTGAGTCGGATGATGTTTTATTGGTATGTAAAAAATCGGAAGAACAGCAAATTCGACAGTTTGTAAATGATGTGAAAAGTATAAAGGGAGATAAATTCGTATAAAATTTATTCTTTTTTACTTCACACTAACTTTAAATAAAAATTAATGCTGTCGGTACAGGCAGTAAAATTTCTCTTTCACACCCAATTTTTTTCCATTCAATACGCTCTCCAATCAGGTGAAGCGGAGCATTTGTTGTTTGTCGAATACTTTTAAAACATGTACTGTTTATAACTATCTTTATTCAAGGTTTTTATCAGCTTATTTTTAGATATTTTCGTCTAACTACAATTCTTTGTCTGTGAAAAAAATAGTTACACTCTGCCTTACCATATTGTTTTTTTCAATAGTTTATTCGGAAAAAACACATGCCACCGACTTATTTTGGATTTCTAATTCAGGAAACTGGAACGACCCTGCGCATTGGTCGTATTCGAGCGGTGGACAAACATGTAACAAAATTCCAACCCAGGCTGACAATGTTTTTTTTGATGAAAATTCATTCTCCTTGCGTGCTCAAAAAGTGCACATAATAGGTTCCGCTAATTGCAAAAATTTTACCTGTTTATCCGATATTCCTTTTGCTGAGTTTCATGGTTCCGCAACATCAGTTTTGCACATTAATGGTTCCTTGCGATTTTCTAAATTTATTGAAAATTATTTTTTAGGTGATATTGAATTTACTTCCATTGCCGGAAATGAAACCATTTTTTCTGCTTCAAAATGGATGAGCGGCAATATTATTTTGAACGGCCCGAATACTACCTGGACCTTGAGCGACCATTTACTTTTACCACTTACAAAAAGTATTTACCTCAAAGCCGGAAAGCTTTTTACAGCTGATAAATTCGTTCAAACTAGCGCATTTAAAATTACACCCAATGCAAGTGGTTCACTTGACCTTGGAACTTCAAGTATAGTTCAGCAAAAAAGTGCCACCTTGCAAGGAAGTCCAACATTTAAAATAAAAAGTAGTTCTGCAAGAGTACTTGATTATACAAAAGGAAATCTTCCTGGTATTACTTCCATTGATAGTATTCGTTTAACAGTTACTCCACCAAAATGTAATGGTGATTCAAATGCAATTGTAGAAGTTGATTCAGTCATAACGAGTACTCCCGGGAATTACACTTATTTACTAACTGATGGGAACAGTAATTTCTTTGGAAATCCAATGACGAATGTACCAGCAGGTACATACATTTTAACTGTTACCAATATCAGCAATGGCGATGTACTCAACCAGTTTGTTATCGTTAACGATCCACCGCCTATCATTATTCCCAACTATACTAAAACACAACCTAAATGTTTTGGCGATTGCAATGGAAAAGTAAAGGCTAATCCGCTTGGAGGTACTCCACCGTATACTTATTTGTGGGGCAATGGACAAACCGGTCAAACCGATAGTTTGTTATGTGGTGGAACAGTTAGTGTAGTAGTAACCGACAATCAAGGCTGTTCAAAAAGTTTTAGCACCAGTCTTAATCAGCCAACTCCATTGTTGAGTAACATCACAAAAACAGACATTACTTGTAATGCTGTTTGCAACGGACAAGCAAGTGTAGCGCCTACTGGTGGAGCCGGTACTTACACCATTGTTTGGACTCCGGGAGGATCTACAAATCCTCAAGTTAACCTATGCCCAGGTACCTACAAGGTTCAAATTACGGATATATTGGGTTGTGTTAAAAATGATAGTGTAGTTATTGTCCAACCTCCTGCACTTACTGTAAACGTTACAAAAACCGATGCAAGTTGCAACGCTGTTTGTGATGGTTCAATTACTGTTTCTGCAAGCGGTGGGAAATCACCTTATGTATATTCTTGGGCAGCACCTTTAAGTTCTTCTTCAACAAATCTTACTAACCTATGTGCCGGAACTTATACTGTTTTTGTAACCGATTCAAATAATTGTCAAATTCAACAAAGTATTACTGTAAACCAACCCAATGCATTGAACGTAACAATAAACGCTACACAGATTACCTGTTTTGGTTTATGCAACGGTTCGGCAGTAGCCACTACTACAGGGGGAACTGCACCTTATACTTTTTCATGGAACACTGGAGTCTTAGCCTCATCAATTTCAAATTTATGTATCGGTACTTACACGCTTTTTGTGACCGATGCAAACAATTGTACTACACAAGCAAATGTCACAATTACACAACCAAATGCACTTGTTGCTAATTCTTCACAAACAGATGTAAGTTGTGCAGGCAGTTGCGATGGTACATCAAGCTTAGCGCCAACAGGAGGTACTGCTCCTTACACTTTCTTATGGACACCCGGAAGTCAAACAACTTCAGGGCTAACAAATTTGTGTGTTGGAAACTATGCTTACACTATTCGTGATTTTAATAATTGTACAGTTAGTGGTTCGGTTACTGTTTCTGCTCCTTTACCGCTAACAGTTACAACAACCCCAACAGAACCCTCATGTAACGGTGTGTGTGATGGTCAAGCAACAGCTACAGCAGTTGGTGGAAATTCTCCCTATACTTATTCATGGAGCAATGGTCAATTGGGTGCAACAATTACCAATCTTTGTCCCGGAGTATATACAGTTTTTGTGAGCGATAATAAAGGCTGTACTGCTAGTGCTACGGTTACTATTACCCAACCACCATTATTAACTATTTCCTTGGCCAGTACCACATCTAGTTGTGGTATTTGTACAGGAACCGCATCAGTAACACCGGTTGGTGGTTCAAGTCCTTACACTTATTCTTGGTCGAATGGTCAAACGAGTGCACTTGCTACTGGCCTTTGTATTGGAAATTATTCAGTGTTAGTTACCGATGCAAAGAACTGTACTGTTAATACGAATGTAACGATTGACCCTGTTGTTATTATTCAAATTACCAGTTCTGCAACCAATGCTTTGTGTGCCGGTGCTTGCGATGGTTCTGCCACAGCTAATGCTAGCGGAGGACAACAACCATATACATTTTTATGGTTTCCAAGTGGAGCAACAACCCAAACTGTAAATGGACTTTGTGCAGGAACTGATTCGGTGCGTGTTACCGATCAAAACGGATGTTTCAGTGTTTCTTCCATTACTTTCAACGATCCACCGGTATTAAATAATTTAGTGAATGTAACAAATTCTGATTGTGCCGGTAGTTGCAATGGTAGTGCTGTTACAATACCTTCAGGTGGTACTCCACCCTATACTTTATCTTGGGGAGCAGCCGGGCAAACAACCAATGCTGTAACTGGATTATGTGCTGGACCACAAACCGTAACTGTTACCGACAATAATGGCTGTATTAAATTGAGCAATTTTACTGTCTTAGAACCCGCTCCGATTCTTGCAAATGAAGTGGTAGTTCAATCGCAATGTTTATTAAATAATGGTTCTATTACTTTGGCTGCTAGTGGCGGAACTGGACCCTACACCTATTCTTGGGGAGCTCCACTATCGAGCAGTTCATCAAGTGTTTCAAACTTGGCTGCAGGAAGTTACACAGTTACTATTACCGATAATGTTTCATGTTCAAAGGAATTCACTATAGCAGTTAACGATGCTGCTGGTCCTACTGCTACTTCAACTATTACCAATGCTACTTGCCCGGGCTCTTGTGATGGCGCTATTGCTACCAATCCTCCGGTTGGGATTGGTCCTTTTACTTATTTATGGACGCCTGGAAATTCAACAGGTACTTCAATTTCCAATTTATGTGCAGGTCCATATTCGGTACGAATAACTGATGCTAATGGTTGTAAAACGGTGCTGAATGATACCGTTGTTGAACCGGCTCCAATTTTATCTAATTCAACCATAGTAAATGCTCCTTGTGGAGGTCAATGCAATGGTAGTATTACATTGGCACCAACAGGCGGATCCGGAATTTACACATTTTCTTGGTCAACAGGAGCAACCGCTGCTTCAATTTCGAATTTATGTGTAGGTACTTACATTGTTAAAATAACCGATAGTAATGGTTGTACAAAGTTCGATACTTTGAATATTGCAGAACCGGCAGCCCTTATTCTAACAATGAATAAAACGAATGTTACATGTAACGGTTTATGTAATGGTCAAATAACAGGAGTAGTAAGCGGTGGAACCTTACCATATACCTATGCTTGGAGCAACGGACCTACCTTGCCATCAATTGCTTTATTGTGCCCAGCTATCTATTCATTAAACGTTACCGATGCCAATGGTTGTGTTATATCGGCAAGTGCTACCATTACAGAACCAGCTTTGCTTGATGCTACACCCTCTTTTACACCTAATTCGTGTAATGCTTCTTGCGATGGATCTGTTGATGTTGTAGTAACTGGAGGGACACCACCTTATACTTATTTATGGTCACCTGGGAATACTACTACACCGGCCGTTGCTAATTTATGTGCCGGAACCTATTCAGTAACTGTTACAGATAATAATACTTGTACTGTTTTGAAATCAGTAACTATTACCGAACCAAGTCTAATATCAGTAGCAACTAGTTTTACCGCACCAACTTGTAAAGGAGCATGTGACGGAACAGCAACAGCAACACCAACTGGTGGTACAGCACCCTACACTTATTCATGGTCAATAAATGCACTTAGCTCACAAAGCATCACTAATTTATGTGCAGGAACTTATACTGTTTTTGTGACCGATTTAAATGGATGTGTAACTTCACAATCAGTTACCATTACTGAGCCCCAACAACTTGTTGCCAACGCCAGTAGTGTAAATCCAACTTGTACTGCTACTTGTAACGGTACTGCTACAGCAGCTCCAAGTGGAGGTAGCGGTGTGTATTCTTATTCTTGGTCTCCGGGTGCCCAATTAACTCAAAGTATAAGTGCTGTATGTGCGGGAACTATCACAGTATTTGTTACCGATAGCAGTGGCTGTAGTGTATCACAAAGTTTAATCTTAACAGATCCACCTGTTATTACTATTGTGTCAGGTGCTACTCCTGCTAATTGTGGTGCGTGCGATGGAGCATTGGCGGTCTTTCCTTCAGGAGGTTCCGGAAGTCCTTATACCTATTCATGGACTCCTACAGCTCCTTTACAAACCGGTCAAATTGCTAGCAATTTATGCGCTGGATTATATACTGTTTTTGTGAGTGATGTGAATAACTGTCAAAAGTCATTTTCGCTGGCACTTAGCAACAATTCAGGGCCCGATGATGATACTGCGCTGATTACAAATGCCACTTGTAATGCTCTTTGCAATGGAGCAGTAACGGTTACAGTTTCAGGAGGAACCTTACCGTACACCTACTCATGGCTACCTTCAGGACCAACAGGCACACCTAGCAATTCTAATTTATGTGCAGGTACATACAATTTGCAAACTACTGATGCCAGTGGATGTATCTTTGTTAGTCAAGTTGTAATTACTGAACCAACTGCTATTGCAGCCAATGATTCTGCAATTAATATCAGTTGTAACGGTCTATCAGATGGACAAATTTTACTATTCCCTTCTGGTGGCACTGGAAACTTTACATACTCTTGGAATCCTCCTATTGGAGCAACAACTTCTACTGTTTCAGGTCTTGCAGTTGGAACTTACAATGTAACCATTACTGATTCAAACAATTGTAATGCTCCATTTTCATTTAACATCGCCAATCCTCCTGCTATATCCATAGCGCAATCGCATGTAGACTTAACTTGCAATGGAGTTTGTAATGGTTCAGCAACCGTTGTCCCAACTGGTGGTACAGCACCTTATCGATATTCATGGTCGAGTAGTCCTAGTGATACCTTGGCCAATGTAGGAAATTTATGTGCCGGCACTTATACTGTAACGGTAACTGATAGCCGAAATTGTGTTAGCACAGCATCAATTATAATTCTACAACCTGCGGCTATTGTAAGTAATTTAAATATAAACCAAATTAAATGCTTTGGACAATGCAACGGTAATGCTGTGGTGCATCCATCTGGTGGCACTTCACCTTATACTTTTAGTTGGATTGGTGTAAGCAGTAGTATTGATTCGGTAAGTTCTTTGTGTGCCGGAAATTATGCAGTTACTATTACGGATAATACAGGTTGCTTTATTTCTGTTCCTGTAACTATTACCGAACCCGGATTATTAAATGCAAACATCAATTCGGTAGACATTAGTTGTTTCGGAAAATGTGATGGTTCAGCTACCTCCATTACTTTAGGTGGAACACCTCCGTTTACATATTTATGGTCGCCGGGCAATGTTAGCACTGCTGGATTAAGTAATTTGTGTGCAGGAACCTATGTGCTTACAGTTAACGATTCTAATAATTGCTCGGTTACTCAAACAGCAATTATTAACGAGCCTACAGCAATCACTTCTAACTTTGTAACAACAGCCCCAACTTGTAATCAAAGTAATGGAAGCATCATAGTTGTTGCAACAGGAGGTACTCCGGGTTATTCTTACCAATGGACCCCGGTTAGTTCCATCAACGATACATTAACAAATTTAGCAGCGAACTTGTATACTGTAACCATTACTGATAGTAGAGGTTGTTCGGTCAATAGCAGCGTACCATTAAGCACTGTTTCTTTTTCAGCCAATAAACTTTCCTTAAACGTTAGTTGTTTCGGTCTTTGCGATGGTGTTGCCTCGGTTTCTCCTTCAGGGGGTACAGCACCTTATACTTATTTATGGACTCCGGGAGGGTTAAGCACCGATAGTATTACGAATCTTTGTCCTGGCACTTATTTCCCAAAAATTACAGATGCACAAGGTTGTGTCGTTTTTGAAACGATTCAAATAGTAGAACCAACTCAAGTTCAAGCTATCACAACTTCTACCAATGCAACTTGTGGACTATGCGATGGTACAGCTAGCGTTAGTGGAGCAGGAGGATCGGGAAGTTACACCTATTTATGGAGTGTAAATCAATCTTCGTTTTCAGTTAATTCATTATGTGCTGGGACTTATTCTGTGCGTGTTACCGACAACACTGGTTGTTTCTCAGTGAGCAATGTTAACATTTCGAACTCAACAGGTCCAAGTTCAGAAATTATAGTTAAAACAGATGTTACTTGTAATGGTGTATGCAATGGCGCAGCAACGATTACACCAATTGGAGGATTAGCTCCTTATACCTATTTCTGGCTTCAAACGGGGGCAACAACAAATAGCGTAAGTGGTTTATGCAGCGGAACCTACGATTTTGAAATTATTGATGCTAATGGATGTAAAAGAGTTTCTTCAGTAACTATACTTGAACCTGCTCCATTTAATTCAGGCTACACATTTACAAATGCTGCTTGCGGTGTATGTGATGGATCCATTACCTTGAACCCAACCGGAGGAACTGCTCCTTATATTTATTCATGGAATAACGGTCAAACGAGCGCTACTCTTAATTCTCTGTGTGCAGGCGTTTATACTGTAGCTATTACGGATAGTAATGGATGTAGCAACCTAGTAGCGATTCCATTAAACAATACAAATGCACCAACACTTTCACATACAAAGAACGATGCTACTTGTTTTGGAAATTGTGACGGAGGTGGTTTTATAGCTTCTTTTGGTGGTACTCCTCCATATAGCTTTCAATGGAATACCGGTCAAAATAGTGATACTGTTTATGGTCTTTGCGCAGGAACTTATTTCATTACTGTAAATGATGCAAACAATTGTAAAAGTACTTCTTCGGTAACTATTAATGAACCCACACCATTGGTATTTGGTATTTCTAATACTACAAACGCTAGTTGTGGAAATTGCGACGGATCAGCTTCTGTGCTTCCAAACGGCGGAACCTTGCCTTATACTATTTTTTGGAGTAGTGGCGATACGGGCGCCTTTGCGGCTAATTTATGTGCAGGTTTGTATTCGGTCTTTATGAAAGATTTTTCTGAATGTAAGGCGGCACTTAATATCAATATTAGTAATACAGCAGCTCCGCAAGTTACTGCAAACTTTACCAATGAAACCTGTAACAATTTATGCGATGGTACTACGAATTTAACAGTAACAAGCGGTACTCCACCCTATAGCTATTTATGGTTGCAAGGAGGACAAACAACTGCTTCCTTAACTGGACTATGTGCTGGAACTTATGACTATTCAGTTACTGACTCACTAGGATGTACTTTTTCTTCATCGGTAACTATCAATGCAGCAACAATCATTAATTACAATTCAAGTATTATTCAACCTAGTTGTGGACTATCAAATGGCTCCATAACCGTTAATCCAAGCGGTGGTGCGGGCGGATATACTTATTCATGGGTTCCCGGTGGAGCTTCTACTGCTACCATTTCCAATTTAGCTGCTGGCATTTACACTTTACACATGACAGATGCCGGCCAGTGTACCTATACGCAACAATTTACAGTTAATAATTCAAACGGACCAGGTGTAACGACCAGTTTTACCGACGCACATTGTAATAGTACTTGCGATGGAACAGCAACAGCAATTGCAAGTGGCGCAAACTCCCCTTTTACTTATAGTTGGTCGCCTGGGGGACAAATTACTGCAGCCATATCCGGATTGTGTGCAGGGCAATACAATGTTACAGTTACTGATAATGCCGGATGCAAAACCATTAACACTGTAACTATAGCAGAGCCACCACCAATATTATTTAGTATCAGTAATACAGTTGATGCAAGTTGTGGTGCTTGCAATGGTAGTGCAACCATTATCCCTTCAGGAGGTGTTTTGCCAAATTCTGTTTTATGGAGCAATGGAGATGTTGGACTTTTTGCTGATAGTTTATGCGCTGGAGTATACATGGTTTCTGTGACAGATGTTGCAGGCTGCTTTCAGAATAAAAATGTAAGTATTAGCAATTCTACCGGTCCCCTTGTTTCGATTGCTAAAACAGATGAAACTTGTGCCGGCAGCTGTAACGGAACTGCAACTATTTCGGTGTTATCTGGTAATGGACCTTACACTTATTTCTGGTTGCACAATGGTTCTACAAGTACTTCCTTAACAGGATTGTGTGCTGGTTCATATAATTATCAAGTAAAAGATACAAATGGATGTGTTACAACTGGTAGCGTAACCATTAGTGCAGCTATAACTGTTTCAGTTTCCTTTACTAGAACCAATCCGGATTGTGGGCAATGCAATGGAACATTAGCGCTTGCTGTTACTGGTGGTCAATTGCCCTATACTTATGCTTGGTCACCTGCAAATCCTGCAAATGCTATCATTTCAAATTTATGCCCTGGAATTTATGTGGCTACTGTTACGGATGCTAATGGATGTGCACAAATTGATACTACTACTTTAGCTAATAACACCGGTCCGGCTATCACTTACACCGCTTCTAATTCAACTTGTGCCAATTCATGCAATGGAATAATTACAGCAATTGCAAGTGGGGTTAACCCGGGTTATACCTATTCATGGACACCAGGTAATCAAACTACTCCTACGCTTACAAACTTATGTGCAGGAAATTATATTGTTGAAGCAACCGATAATTTAGGATGTAAAGGATTTCAGCAAATTGCTATTAGCGAACCAAGTCCTATTGTCCTTAGTTTGTCGCAAATAAACAATGTGCTTTGTTTTGGCGACAGTACTGGTTCTATAAGTGTAATACCTTCAGGAGGAACTATTCCTTATTCCTACTTATGGAGCACAGGCGATACAACAGCTACCATTTCAAATATTCCTAATGGAAATTTATTTGTCACAATAAACGACGCTAACGGTTGTGATACAATTTCTCCTACTTTGATTATTAATACACCTTTGCAAATATCCGCGACCTCAACTACAATCAGCGCACAATGTAGCAATACAGCCGATGGATCAATAGACTTAACTCCATCCGGAGGTGTTCCACCTTATAGTTTCTTATGGGATGATGTAAATGCTTCCACTACAGAAGACCTTAATGGAGTAATTCCGGGAACCTACCATGTATCTATTACTGATGCCAATGGATGTAATTATTTGTATACAGATACCGTAAATTCTTTGATTGTTGTTCAAGCAAGCGCAGGACCTGATGATACTTTGTGTTTTACCAATTCAATTACATTGGTTGGTAATGGCGGAACTACCTACAAATGGTTTAAGTATCCATCCCTTACTTTGCTTGATAATACTGCTGCTGTAGTGGTAAATCCGGTTGTTGGTGTAAACGATTATTTGTTGGTAGCCTATAATGGTCTGTGTTCAGATTCTGATATAGTATCTATTTATGTGAACGCTTTGCCGGATGTTGATTTAGGACCCGATCAAACCGTTATTGTTGGAACACCTGTGCAACTCAATGCTACAGGAGGTGCAACGGGAGCCACTTATATCTGGTCTCCAATCATCGAGTTAATCGATTCAACTTCAGCAACACCTATAGCAACTCCTAAAGTTACCACAACCTATGTAGTTAAAGTAACTAATCCAAATGGCTGTTTCAACTCCGACTCAATAACAATCAATGTTTTGCCAACTATTTTAGTGAACAATGGTATTACTCCCAATGGTGACGGTAAAAATGATGTGTGGGAAATAGATGGTATAGAAGCATACAAGAACTGTGAAGTAGAAGTGTATAACCGGTGGGGTGAAAAATTATTCAGTTCGCCCGGATATACTGAAAAATGGGATGGTAAATACAAAGGCAAGGATTTACCGGTAGGCACCTATTATTATGTAATTAATTTACACGATGAAGCGAATCCTGAAAATTTAACAGGCCCAATAACTATAATGCGTTAAAACGATGAAAAAATTTTCCATACTACTAGTAGTTATCATGTGCGCTCTACTCGAGTTGCGAGCACAACAAATGCCGCTTTATACGCAGTACATGATGAATGAATTTTTATTGAATCCGGGTTCTGGAGGGAAGAACGATTTTTTTGAAGCCAAAAGCAATAACCGTTATCAATGGAAGGGAATTACCGATGCTCCAAGAACCTATATTTTAAGTGTTGATGGTCCGTTAAAATCACGAAAAGTAGGAGTAGGAGGTTATTTGTTTACCGACATCACTGGTCCAACACGCCGCACAGGTATTTATGGAAGCTATACTTACCACTTAAAGATTAATGAACAAATAAAATTGGGTATGGGATTATCTGCCGGCTTGTTACAATTTACGGTAGATGGTTCAAAAATTAATTTACACGACGATGCCGATGTTGCTTTGGATGGAAGTTTGCAATCGGTTTTACTGCCTGATTTTGGCTTTGGTTTAAATTTATATTCAAAGCAATTCAACATTGGTTTCAGCGCTCCTCAATTGGTGCAAAACAAGCTTAACTTATACAGTAGTACCAGTAGTATTGGTTCTAAACTCGAAGACCACTATTTTATTAATGGCGCTTATCGATATCGTCCGAACGATGATTTTACTATTGAACCATCAGTATTGGTTAAAGTGCTTAAACCTGTTCCTACACAAATAGACGCAGGATTAAAAGTTTCATACCTCGATTTAATTTGGCTGGGAGGAGCATATAGAAGTCTTGATGCATACAGTGCAATGATAGGCTTGTGTATAAAAAAGCACATTACTTTTGCCTATGCACACGACTTTACTTTCTCAAACCTTAAGAACTACAGCAGCGGTACGCACGAAATTTTAGTTGGCTTAAAATTTATTAAATCAACTGAAGCCAAAGTTCCTTCTATTGAATAATCAACACTTATTTAATTTCAATTCGCACTCCTTCTGAATGACTTGTAAATTCAGGTGCATAGGCGCATTGTATACTGCTAATTCCATTGCTGAAATTTCCACTGTGTGAGGCCCGCAACATGTATTCCAAAACATGTGTTCCGCGCGGAATATGTGAAAAGTAAAAATTTGTAGATGCATCTTTCGTACTTACATAATATCCTAACCCATCTTGATAAGTATAGGTGGAAATAACCGAAATAGGCTCCAATCCTGAGGCTCGCATATCTTTTAATTGTACATACTCCATTTCTCGGTCTGAGCGTATTTCAATTCGCACCACCACTTTATCTCCGGGTTTTACTAAAGAATTAGGAGTGATGGGTTCAAGAAAAGGTCCTGTTGGAGAATTTTTTTCGCAAAATAATTTTTTACTAATCTGCAATGGGGAGGCTGATTGTGTAATTTTAGTTAGTTCTTCATAGTAGTTCCAATATACAGCTCCCCACATTAGTGATTGAGTAGAAGAATTTGTTACTGCAGGTTTTACTGAAATACTACCCAAATCAGGTTTAATATCGTTTCCATGCCAACTTGTTTTGAAATATCCGGTACCGGCTTCTTTCTTACTATCTTCAAAAGTTGCAGTATTAAAATCATAACTACCAATCTTTATTTCAACCTCATTTTCTTGCGCTAAAAAGTCTGTACCTCTTCTCAATAGGGCATAACAAGCTTCTGTTGTTGCACGAGTAGTTTTCCAATCATTGCATTGTTTGTTTTTCAACAACCACACTTTCATCGCCTCTACTGCTTGGGCATCGTTAGCAATTTCGTCAAAGGCTTCCATTAATAGAGCCTGAGTTTCAATAGGTGCTTGATGCCAATAGTAGCCAGCTGTATTATCTTTCCAATACATGCCAAACTCCTCCGATATGAGTGCATTTTCCTTTAGCGATGCAAGTATAGAAGTTGCAACATTTTTGCTACCATATCGATTCAATGAAAGAGCAATCATGCCTTGTAAATAGCGATTGTTTTTTAACCAATATTTTTCAGCCTGACCTTTATAATAGGCAAATGCAATTTTAGTTGATGCTGATAATTCAATTTCTTTAAAATAACTGCGTGAATACAAATAATGAATAGCCGCATAACTTAAGTGATTCTCGTTCATTGTGTTTGACGAATACTTTAATAACTGATCATATTCTTCACGCATTCTAGTATCCATATAGGCAATAGCGGCTTTAATTGACTCATAAAGTTGCGCATCCGTACGAATAAATTTAATTCCCAAATGATCCAAATGACCTAATCCTGCTACTACATGTTGAGTAATGTATGCATCATCTTGCATGCCTTCAAACCAAGGCCATCCACCATTTTGTAACTGCATTTTTAGTAACTGGTTCAGTGCTTTTTCAGTTTCATTCGAAAGGGTGTTCAAGTCGAACAACAATCCTAAACGTTGTTTTCTTTCATGCTCATTTTTTGCCTGCATAACCCAAGGCGTTTCTTCCAATAACAGCGTTTTTAATTCGGTGTTTTTTTCCAAAGAAGAAAGTAAACTTTCTTTGTTACCAGAATTTTCAGCGCTTTTCCAACTATCAAATACACGTTTAATTTTAGGTGAAGAATTGGCCAAATGAGCAGCAATACTTGTTGCATAATAACGTGAAAACAATTGTTCGGAACAGGCTGTTGAACTTTCCATTAAATAGGGTAATGCCTGAATTGCATACCAAACAGGATTCGAACTGAACTCAAGCGTTACAGAATAATTTTGCAAAGTTTTACTTTGATTATTTTGCGAGAGAAGTGAAGGAAATGAAAAAGTTTTTTGCTCCTTTCCTCTAAGCGATAGTGGTAAACTTTCAACTACCATTGTTTTATTACTCAATACTGGTATGGTTACTTCTTCACCATCCGAAAAACCGGCTGTATTAGCTGTAACAAGGCAACTAATAGTTTCAAGACCCTGTGGAATTTTTACTTTCCATTGAATCACCTGATTGCCATTTTTCTGAATTGAACATTTTTTTTCAGCACTCTCTTTAATCAACAATTGCTGGGTAATGTCTTGTTGTGTTGAAGTATTGATGAAACGAATATTCCCACGAATTTGCTGGTCTTGATCACTCATGTTTTCAATTTTTGCCCGCAATAAAATACTATCACCTTCTCTAAAAAAGCGCGGTGCTAATAAGCCAATCATTAGTTCTTTTTGTGTTTGAAACTCAGCTGTAATTGAACCCGTTTTTAAATCCTTGCTATGAGCCCAGCCCAAAAGTTTCCATCGGGTTAACGCATCTGGTAAAGTAAATTTTACCAGCACATCACCAACTTCATTGGTTTCGAGTTGTGGATAGAAGAATGCAGTTTCATTAAAATTGTTACGAAGCTTCACCATGGGTGGTTTAGATGCACTAGAGTTTTGTGCATCATGAGGAGTGTCCTTCGATTTAGTATTATTTTGAATCAGTGGTTTGGATTGTTCATTAACACCTTCCATCGCAGCTTCAGCTTTGGCCATTGGTGCTGCACTTCCGGCATTCGGCATTGCCATTGTTCTCACCGACATATCCGATGTGTATGCATCTCGTGTTAAACCAAAGGAACCATATCCCTCGTATCCAAACCAGTTTAAATGATCGTATTGTCTGTTGAAAGGTGTAGGGTAAATATTCCAATCTTTACCATAAGCAGCAAGCGAATTTAACTTAAAAGAAGCGCCTGCGTCCCAACTTCGGGTTGAATAATAGGATTGATATAAATTAACAATCCATGAATTCGCAGCAAAAGCATCCAGTGAAGCATCATATACAGCAGCAATTAATTCAGCACTGGTTTTATTCCCTTTTTTATCGCGTATTTTTAGTTTCCATTCCTCTGTTTCTCCCGGCTTCAACTTATTTCTGAAGGTCTCTATTTGAATATCCAATTCCCGATTGGTATAGGGCACCGTGATAATTGAGGTATACTTTAGTAATCTATTTTGCTTAATTGCCGTAATATGCACCGCACAGTTTCCTCTATAGCTTTCTTCCAATGGAATGTCTATTATTTTTTGTGATGTGGACAATTCTAACCAATCACGTTTAATGATTTCGTTTTTACATTCCAATTCAACCAAAAGCGCTAATTTTTTTTCGGCTGTTCCAACCAAAACCTGTGCAGTTTCTCCCGGCTCTCCGGCATCTTTCAGCATCGAAAAATTTAGTAGTTCTACACCAGTTGCCTTTTTGTCGAGTGATGAATAAAGTGTGAAATAATTTTGAACTTTTACCTCTTTATTATTTTTATCATAGGAAATTGCTTCGTATAAATATTCGCCTTGTTCCCAATTTTTACATGAGCGAAGTAACACTTCTCCGGCGGTATTTTTTGCTACTGTTGTATCTGTAGAGAAGGCAATTTCTTCCATCTTTTCACCGCGTTCCCAAGTGTATTTATTCGCCTCGTCGGCATATTGATCATAGGGAAAAAGGTGCTCAAAATCTGATTTATTCATCAAGAACAAATCAGGAAGATCCCACCTTCGTTCGCGGTAAACTTTTGTAGCTTGTTTTAATTTGTAAACCGTAAGAGTTCCTTTTGCAGCCTCGTATTCACCATTTAAATTGCTTGCTCGTAATTTAATTTTTACTTCTTTTTCTTTGTCAACTATGGCTGGTAATGATGCCGATAAATTGTAAGCAGTATTGCCAAGTGTTATAGTTTTTTCGGCACTGTGTGTTTCACCATTTATATCAGTAATAGAGGCAAATACCAGGAAGTTAAATGTTAAATCGGGGCTATTATTTTGTGTTAGATCGGGTAACGCATCAAAAGAAATTGAAAATGCTCCTTCCGAATTAGTTGTAGAAGCCCCATTCCCAATTTCTATTTCTGATTGATTCATCGGAAAATAGCGCATAAATCCCCACCAAACTGGATACACAGCTTTACGCACAACTCGGTAACTAACATTCGCACCACTCAAGGAAACTCCTGAATAACTTATAGCCTTTCCTTGCACAGTAACATTTTCGCCAAGTAAGTAGGATGTTTTAAAAGCATCAAAACTCACCTCAAATTTAGGCCGTTTATATTCCTCCACCGAAAAGTAACAACTACCCGATTGTGTAGCAACGTACATCTGACCATTCAACCTTCCTATAGGAATTGTGAAGCTACCATGACAAGATCCGTATTCGTTTGTAAGCAAAAGAAGCGAACTAATTTTTTGTCCATTAGCATCGCTAAAAGTAATTTCAGTTTGTTTATTCGCTAGTATTTTAGACGCATCGCCATCCTTCTCCAGTAACAAAGCTTTGAAATAAACGGTTTGACCAGGACGATAGATTTTTCGGTCGGTAAAAAAATAGGTCTGTTCGAAGGGTTGACTCGGTGATTCGTAATTTTTGTAATGATAAAAACCATAATCGCTGCATAGTCGGTCTCCTTTAGGGTCCTCTATTTCTAAATAAAAATTACGGTGGTTCTCATTGGATGGAATTTCAAAATGTCCTTGTGCATCGCTAGTAAATGAGTTTCCTAAGGTAAATTTATTGGTCCTGCTCTTTTGATCATAGGTTTCATACCACATGCGTAACGAAAGATTACTTAGTGCCCCGCCACTTTCTCGGTTCAAGGTGTATCCTTCATAACTACCATCTTGTTTACGTTGTGTTATGTAGGCAATGTTGCTAACCCAAAAACTACTGTGTCCCAATCCGTTTTTTGTAGAACTAAAATCCGGATCACTACCAACGAATAGTATGTAATGCCCAACCGTTAACAATGGAATAGCTATTTGGCAGGTATGATCCAGATAATCGCTTTCTTGGGGTAAGGTTACAGACCAGTTAGCAACACCTGCTTGTTTTAATAATGATTTTTGCATCTCAAGCGTAAGTCCACGATCTAAATCCGATTCATTACTTGCCGATAGTTTTACAATTTTGAAATAAGCTTTCGTTATATTCTTAAATCGAAGTAATCCCAAGATTGGTTTGTTCGGAATAGTAACATCTTCAAGCGTTAATCCCAATTCCTTTTCATTTAATAACGCTTTTAAATATGAACAGTTTTTTGCAGCATCGCTTGCAGAAAATTGCTTCAATACCGCTTCACACAAGCTCATACATTTTTTTCTTAAACCGGCGCTTGTCTGTTTATCGACTTGTGCATTACTCATTTCCCAATAATAGCTTGCAATTAAGAAGCTAGCATCGGCGCTGCATGAATGTGTTGAATAATTTTGTTCAATAGCTCTAAGTGCCCGTAAATAAAGACTGTCTTTTTCTAGATGACTGTTGTTTTCTTTTACAAATTTTAGTCGCTTCAAATCAACATCAACTAAGGCTTGGGGATCTTTATCCTTTAAATGAAAATACATTACATCCTGTAAAAGTCTTACTGTTTGTAATAATCGAGAAGTTGAATCGGATGATTCTGCAACTAGCTGGCAAAAATCTTTAGCCGAACCGAAGTATTCTTGGCCAGTAGGAGCATATGAATTTGCAGGCTTAATCAAGCCGGATTCCTCATTCATAAAAAAGTCAATTGCACGGTGAGCGAGTAAATCATATAAAGTGGGCCGTAATTTTTGTGAACCCGGTTCTTTTTGCAAAAGAGCATCTATAGTGCTTAGAGTAATTTGCTTGCTTCTTTCGGCTTGCGTAAGCGATTTGTGATAATTGTAACTAACTTTCTCATAAATTTTTTTCAAATCCCAGGTGCGTATGTCTTTGTTTTCAAACTGCCTTGTTTCGGTACGATTTAAAAATGTCCATCGATTGTTTTGATAATAACGCCAGTATATTTCGGCAGTAATAGAGTAAATTAGTTGCTTTGCTGGATAATATGCCGTAGCTGCTTCGTTCTCTAAATCGGCTATTGATTTTACATATTCATCCTCTTCAAGATAACTTTCAAACTTCATTCTCTCAATAATTGCACGTATGTAATTAGGAGTACTACGCTCGGTTTTTGCGTGTGAATAAATTCCTGCAATTATAGCTAGAGCGCTTCGGGTAAGTCCTTTTTCTTGTAGTGAATCAACTTTTTTCCATTCTTTCTCATAGCTTCCATTTTTAGGAAACACATAGTTTGTGTTCATTTTTTTTGCAGTATTTTTTGTTTGAAAAGCAGCAATTGTAAAAGAAATTAAGACTATAAAAAGCACGAAGAAGCTTGATTTTTTCATGAATGTTGTATTAAATGTGATGCAAATTGAATTCAAAAATTTGTAGGTATAGTTTACAAAGCAATTCACTGATGCAAGATAATTCAAAAATCCACAAGTAGAAAAATGGAATTGCTCAAAACAAATTATATTTGTTACGATGACGCAAATTCAAAAACGACCCAGACCGCTTTTTTTATTCTACTTACTGGTGGTGTATGTGTTTATTCAATTTAGTTGGTGGAGTTATTTAATGGTGAAGTTGAACAACGAGGTACTTGAACAACGGTTACACATAATAGCATTGCAAACTTCTGATGCCAGCGAAATTGAAACCGCTCAAAGCGAGCTTCATGCAAAATTGAAAAAGCGCTGGTTAATGATCGCCGGAGAAGGAACTGTTTTTTTGGTTTTGTTGATTTCTGGATTTTTGCAAACACGAAAAACCTTTAAAAAGGAAGCGGAGTTAGGATTGCGGCAAAAGAATTTTTTGTTATCCATCACACATGAATTAAAATCTCCAATAGCTTCTGCAAAGCTGCAACTTGAAACTTTATTGAAAAGAGATTTGCCCAAAGAAAAGCAAAACGAAATTATACATAACGCGCTTGCCGATACCGAACGCCTAAACGCATTGGTTGAAAATGTACTGATTGCAGTACGTTTAGAGGACAATAGTTTTAGACTTCTAAAGCAAGTTTCTAATTTCTCGGAATTAGTAGAAAGCGAAATGAATAAACTAGCTACCTTATTTCAGCAACAAAAACAGCATCACTTAAGTTTATCTATTGAAAAAGGAATTGAGTTTGAAGCAGATCGTTTTGCCTTTATATCAATTCTCACAAACCTTTACGAAAACGCTATTAAATATTCACCCAACGTTCCACAAATTACTTGCATTCTAAAAAAATACGAACACAAAATTTTACTTCAAATTGCCGATGAAGGTAGCGGTGTATCTGAAGCTGAGAAGCAGTTGATTTTTGATAAATTTTACCGAATTGGAAATGAAGAAACCCGCAAAAACAAAGGCACCGGATTAGGTCTTTACATTGTAAAAAAACTTGTGCTTGCCCATCAGGGAACCATTGAAGTAAAGAAAAATTCACCCAAAGGAAGTATTTTCGAAATAGTATTAATAACCTAAAATTGCCGCATGAAAAAACGTTGGGTTATTGCTGAAGCTCCTTCCGAACAACAAACCAATACACTCGCTACCGAACTCAATATTCACAAAGTTCTTGCTGCACTATTGATTCAACGCGGAGTTACCAATTTTGAAGAAGCACGAAACTTTTTTCGTCCACAACTTACAGCTCTGCATGATCCATTTTTGATGCAGGACATGCAAGCTGCTGTGAGCAGAATTAAAAGTGCAATACAAAAAGGCGAACGCATATTAATTTATGGCGATTACGATGTAGATGGTACCACAGCAGTTGCGTTAATGTTTAGTTTTCTAAAGAAGGAATATACTGCCATTGAATACTATATTCCCGATCGTTACAGTGAAGGATATGGAATTTCTGTAAAGGGAATAGATTATGCCGCCAACAACAATTTTTCATTGATTATTGCGCTTGATTGTGGAATTAAAAGTTGCGATAAGGTTGATTATGCTACTAATCGAGGAATCGATTTTATAATTTGTGATCATCACCGACCAGGTGAAACAATTCCCAAAGCTATTGCTGTACTCGATCCCAAAAGGGAGGATTGCAATTATCCTTTTAAAGAATTAACAGGGTGTGGAATAGGCTTTAAATTAATACAGGCCTATGCCGCACAAAGCGAAATTGATTTCTCCAATCTGCAAACTTATCTTGATTTGGTGGCTGTAAGTATTGCAGCCGACATTGTTCCTATTGTTGGTGAAAATAGAATTTTGGCACATTTTGGATTAATTGAATTAAATGAGCGCCCACGACCAGGGTTTAAAGCAATGATAGAAATTGCCAATTTTTCGCAACAAAAGCCGCTCACAATTTCGGATGTGGTATTTATTATAGCACCTCGCATTAATGCCGCCGGTAGACTGGAATCGGGAAACAGGGCGGTTGAACTATTACTTAGCGAAACTGCCCAACATGCAACAATTTCGGGCAACAACCTGAACAGTACGAATACCGAGCGAAAAAATATTGACAAATTAATTACCGAACAGGCGCTAGCAATTATTGGTGATGATGCATATTTAATTCAAAAAAAATCTACTGTGCTTTATCGACCCGATTGGCATAAAGGCGTTGTTGGTATTGTAGCATCACGCCTCATCGAAAAGTATTACCGTCCTACTATAGTGCTAACACAATCAAATGGATTACTTACAGGTTCGGCACGCTCCGTGAAAAATTTTGATGTATACAATGCTATTGAAGCATGCGCTCATTTGCTCGAACAATTTGGAGGTCATAAATATGCAGCAGGCTTATCGCTCAAAGAAGAAAACTTGGAAGCATTTCAACTAAAATTCGAAGAAGTGGTATCTGCTACCATCGACGAAAAATGGCTTACTCCTGAAATCGAAATTGATGCATTGCTTGATTTTTCTGACATTGATGCAAAGTTTTTTCGCATCCTCAAACAGTTTGCTCCTTTTGGTCCCGAAAATATGCACCCGGTGTTTGCTTCAAAAGGCCTTACCGATAAAGGATATGCAAAGGTGGTTGGCAACAATCATTTAAAGTTAGATGCTATCCAAAGCAATACACAACTTTCCTTTCCTTGTATAGCATTTGGCTTAGGAGAATACTATACGCAGTTATTACAAAAAAAACCATTCGATATGTGTTATACTATAGGTGAAAATGAATGGATGGGTAAAAGTAATTTGCAACTACTGGTGAAAGATTTTAATTTTTACGAATAAAAAACTACTAATTGTTTTTTGGAAACTGCCATATTGACCTTTAAAATCAATACTTTCAGTCAATATTTCTTGAATTTCAGTTTCCGAATGACAAGATTTCATTTTTTTTATACTGGCATTTAATTTGAAAAATTTCTTGCGAAAACGTTTTCAATAGACTTAAAAAACAAATTAATAAATTCTAAAAATCAGGAGGATAAAAAAATGACACTAGTAAAATTTAAAAACAGCAACATGCCCGTAATTCCCACTTTTTTTGACACACTTTTGGGAAAAGACTTTTTTGATTACAATTTTTCAAATGTAAAATTAACCTTGCCGGCTGCAAACGTAAAGGAAACAAAAGATAATTTTGTTTTAGAATTAGCAGCTCCCGGAATGAAAAAATCGGATTTCAAGGTGGAGGTTACAAACTCTGTGCTAACTGTATCGTCTGAAACAGAAAACAAAATGGAAGAAAGTAAAGATGGATATACTCGTAAAGAATTCAATTTTGAATCTTTTTCGCGTAGCTTTAATTTGCCTCAGTTAGTAAATAAAGATATGATTAGTGCCGAGTATGTAAATGGTTTGTTAACCATTACTATTCCTAAGCGTGAAGAAGCGAAGGAAAAGCCATCTCGATTAATTGATATTGCTTAAGTTTTTGGTTTAGTAAAGGTGGGTTTGATTGGTGGTTTAGTTTTAAAAAGGCGGGTTTTCCCGCCTTTTTAATAAAATGGTTTCAACACTGGTATAGAGAAGCAGTACTATTTTATTGCGATAGGTAGTGAGCATATTACCAAGTGAGCCTTTCTGTTTAGTAATTAAAATACTCCTGCAAATTATTGCTAACTTTAGTGAGAAATCTATTTCCTATCGTAATCAATGACTCCCGGCAAAACTATTCTAATTACAGGCGGTACAGGCTTAGTAGGTAAGCACCTGCAACATCAATTACTTGTCAAAGGTTATAACATTAAAGTACTTTCAAGTAATGAATCCGCTTGCGACGGAATCACTATTTTTTACTGGAATATTACTAGTGGATATATTGATATACGAGCAATTGAGAAAGTGAACTATATAGTGCATTTAGCCGGCGCCAACATAGCACAAAAAAGGTGGACTGCAGCTCAGAAGCAAAATATTCTGGATAGCCGAATAAAATCAATGCAATTACTGTATAGCGCAATTGACAAAAGCACGCATCAACTTTCAGCTGTTATTTCCTCATCGGGTGCTGGTTATTATGGAGCGTATACTAACGAGAAAATTTATCATGAATCAGATACCGCCGCTGAAGATTTTTTAGGAAGTATTTGCCTTCAATGGGAAAATTCAGTTGCCCAATTCAGTGAATTAAAAATTCGAACGGTAGCATTACGCGCAGGTGTTGTCTTTGCTAAGGGTGGGGGAGCCCTAGAAAAATTAAAGATGTTTGCAAAATTTGGTTTGTCGGCTGCTTTTGGTACAGGCAAACAATATTTTCCATGGATACATATTCACGATTTGTGTGCTATGTATATAAAGGCAATTGAAGACAATAACATGCGAGGTGCATATAATGCTGTAGCGCCACAACACATAAATAATAAGTACTTTACTTCCACATTAGCCAAATGTTTAGGTAAGCCCTATTTCTTACCAAATGTACCAGCATTCGTCTTAAAAATCATGCTGGGTGAAATGGCTGTTATGCTGTTAGAAGGAAGCCGAGTATCGTGCGAAAAAATTCAAGATGCAGGTTTTGCGTTTAAGTTTAAGGATTGTGAGGAAGCTATAAGGGATTTGATTGTGTAGAGAGGTGTATTTAATTTATAAAGCACATTTTATTTTGTTTTTATACTATACTTAAATAGCATCCACTTTTTACATCGAATATTTCAATTAATACAATTACCGAATTAATCCAGTATAGATAGAAATTAGTAGTTGTGGTTTACAAAAAACTGAAAATAAAAGAAGGATTACTTTCCTTTATTGGCTTTAACAATGTATTGTTCAAGTGCCATTGTCATGGAAGGGGCGGCTGGCATAGGAGCATGAATATCCAATTTTAAACCTGCCTCTTTTACTGCTTTCGCGGTAGTTGGCCCAAACGCTGCAATTCGTGTTTTGTTTTGTTTAAACTTTGGAAAATTTTGAAACAAGGATTTTATCCCTGAAGGACTAAAAAATACCAGTACATCGTAATTTACATCAGCCAAGTCGCTCAAATCGCTACAAACGGTTTTGTACAATATAGCCTTAGTATAATTGATATTTAATTGATCCAAAACTTCGGGAACTTCTTCTTTGTGTTTATCGGAGCAAGGCAATAAAAACTTTTCTTCTTTGTGCTTTTTAATTACATCAATCAAATCGAGAAAGGTTTGTTTGCCATGAAAAATTTTACGCTTGCGGTACACCACATATTTCTGCAAATAATAGGCAGTTGATTCAGATATGCAAAAATATTTTAATGTATCCGGAATAGAAACACGCATTTCCTGACACATTCTGAAAAAATGATCTACGGCATTTTTGCTAGTTAAAATAACAGCTGTATGCTCTGAAATATTAATACGGTCTTTACGAAAATCTGCTGCAGGAATTCCTTCAACATGTATAAAGGGCCTGAAATCAATCTTTATATTACACTTTTTGGCGAGGTCAAAATAAGGTGATTTTTCAGATTCCGGTTTAGGTTGTGAAACTAGAATGCTTTTAACCTTCAAATTGTTCGGTTCCTTCAATTGCTTTGACATTATTTATTTTCTACCCGCGAACTATACAATGTTAATAATCAACTTCGTTATTACCACTAAAGGTAAAATTTCAAGGGCGCAAAGATATAAAAATAAATAGAAAACAGAAAAGCGGGAAGTTCCCGAAACATTTCCATAACTACGTATAGCTCGAAGCAAAAAAGAAGCTAAAAAACAGGCCGCTGCGCAAATAAAAACAATGTTCTGGGGAATGGTCGGTACAAAGGCAAGCAGCACTACTACCGGAATAAGTCCCAACCCAATAAAATGGTTGTAAAGAAATACAGCAAATACATATTCCTTTATTTCCCGTTCAATTTTTAGTAAAAATCCTAAAAAATTAACAGTCGATATTTTAATGAAGTAAAAAGCAAACAAGGCAAAAAGTATTACAGCATAGTTCACAAAATCATTGTTTGAAGCGAAGGGTAATTTATAATAACGGCCAATTTGAAAAATAAACAAGGATGTAATGAGTAAAAACAACATCGATAAAAATATATTGATACGCTGAAACATTACATTTTCTTCACGTACCATTTGGTGAACAAAGCGGTTACTGGCAAAGGCATTAAACAATTGCTTGAGCCTGCTACGGTAGGATACGTTTATAATACAACCTATCACTACTACCAATAATAATATACCTGTTACCCAGTCATTGTGCTCTTTATTTCTAACCTTTGGTTCAATTTGGTGGACTTGCAATAAGTTGCTTTCAAATAAACTTCTAGTGTAAGAGTGCGCCGGTTCGAACTTTTTCACCTTTACCGGAACTACTTTAACAAGCTGCTTAACTTGAGAAATAGTGTCGGTAGTAAGCGCTGTTGGTTGTATTAGTTGCCTTTCTGGAGTTGAAGATAGACTGGTAAGAGGTAAATCCTTTGCAGCAATTGCGCTAGATGGTTGTTCAATTTTCTCCTTTTTCTTTTCCTTTACCTTTTTAACCTGCGTAGGTACAAAATCCTTAATCGGTTCGGGTCCTATAGGAACACTTAGTTCTAATTTAGGAATCGATTTTTTGGGTAATAAACTATCAATGGTAGTTGACTTACTAGCTTCCGATTCAGAAATATCATACGATATGATACTCTTATTGCGATTGGAGTCAAGTGGAGTTGAAATAAATGGCAAAGCGCTTTTGTTCACCGCAATTTTTATTGCAAAAGTAAGTACAAAAGCGCTTTGCCCTAATTAATTTTGTTCACAGGTAAAATGTGAACAAATAGCTTACTGTTTTTTTACATAAGGCGAATAGGTAGCCGTCATAGTTACATCAATTGATTCAGCAATATTTTGGAAAACCAATTTAGGAACCTCAATTTTGAAATCTTTTAATTTAACAGCAAATTTTGAATCAAGATGTACTTTACCTTCATTGATTTTTAATGTACCAGAAATGGTTGTTGGTTGAGCAACTCCATGTATGGTAAGGGTTCCGGTGCAAGTAACTTTGTATTCACCATTTTTAGTATAGTCTACTTTTTCGTTTATCTTACCACTGAATTTAGCGTTAGGATATTTAGCACTTTCCATGTAGTTTTCGTTAAAGTGCTCCTGCATCAACGATTTTGGAAAAATAAAAGCATTAATTGGAACTTTTACCCCTACCGAATCTGTAGTGGTATTTAAAATTGAAGTAACCGCATCGTTGGTTGCATCAATGTTTTCGACCGGAGTAGTACTAAAAAATTTAATTTGAGCAGCTTTATTGTTGGCCAAATAAATTTGTGAGAATCCGGTTAAGCTGATGATTCCGCAGCTAATAGTTAAAATTAATTTTTTCATTTTTTTGTTTTAGATTTTAGTTTTCTTTACCCCCGTCTTTCAACCAGCAATCAATAAGTTTGATATCGCTATCGCTTAGTGGTTTATTAGGTGGCATCTTTTTTTTCACAACTACCAAATTTTTAATTGCTCCTTCATCAGCTTCACGTTTTAAATTTTCGAACACTCTTAAGTCGCCTTTACCTTTTGAATGACATCCACTAACTGAGCAATTGCTTTCAATTATTGATTTAACATTGGCTGAATAAGTTGGAGCAGGGCTAGCACAAGCTTCTTCTACAACAGCTTTTTTTTGAGTTGAACAAGAGTTTACAAACAACATGCCAGATACCAAGACCAGCGATAAAATTAGGTTTTGTTTTTTCATAAAAGGGAATTTAAGTTAATTATTTTAGTGATTAAATGCGTTAAACAATTCGTAAAACAGAATAGGCAATTTGAGTAGACTACTCACGTTTAATAATTTAAAAATAGGATTAAATGTAATTAAAACAAAATTACATACCGGCATTGGTACGAAATAGTTTAACCGCGATAGCTAATAGTATAACGCCAAATACCTTGCGTACAATATTAATTCCACCTGGACCAAGAATGGTTTCAAGGTAATTAGTGTTTTTGAGGACTAAATAA